>Ga0197142_1000001_pt1 | contig 264515 bp, 260 predicted proteins | sample GBS60_MetaG_FD_148614 | JGI IMG/M metagenome (GOLD analysis project Ga0197142, IMG submission 148614) | Sediment microbial communities from Great Boiling Springs, Gerlach, Nevada, United States - GBS 60_MetaG | ecosystem: Environmental > Aquatic > Thermal springs > Hot (42-90C) > Sediment... | reverse complement strand
GAAATGTCTTGTTTGTAAAGTTTGGACTTACAAGGTAGGTGAATCTTTTGAAGTAGCTAAACTTCCTTCTTGCCCCAAAGTATTCTGTAAAGATAAGGGAAAATCTAAAACTGCCAGAGCTGTCATAAAAGATAAATATGCCTGCATCGGCATCTTCATCTTTTAGTATCTTCTTGCCTTTTTCATATTGGTTTTTTTTACCCGAACGTTCGGTTAACTCCTTTTTTACTTGAATTGTGTATACTACAAGCTTTGTTACTTCATCAAAGGGGATTTCGCCTAATTTAAGGCTTTTTTCAAAGTTTTCATCATTGTATTCGGACTTTTCTTCAGTGATGTATTTGAATCTGCTGTTTTTAGCTCTAAAGAAGTGTATAAACTTTTCGGGGCTAAAGTCCTGTATTATTTCTTGAAGCATGTTAAATTACTCCTGTAAGAAATTTGGAAGCAGAGATAACCCTAACACCATCTTTTTCAAAATCAACACCTTCATCAAACACCACTTGGTATGTATAGGGGATGTTAAGGTGTTCTAATTTTTTCTCCCATAGGCAAAAAAAATTCGTGATTTTTTTTTGCCTATAGGCAAAATTTTTCGTGTCTGCATGCAACCAGCTAATATTTGTTAATACTTGCTTTCTTCAACATTTTTTCTATTTTCTATGGCAATTATAATCTCTTTTGAAATCTTTTTTAAACGTTCTTTTTCTTTTAAAAGATAATCTTCGCCAAGCTCTTTTTTTATGTTTTCGATTTCTTTAATTGTTTCTTCAAGTTTTTTCTCTTCTATCTGAAGGTTGGCAATACGCCTTAGTGTATATTCTGAAAGTGTTCCATAATCTACTATGTCTTCAAGAAGCATTCTTATAAAGGGCTTTAATTGAGTTAGCTTTTCGATATTGTTTATTCTAAGGAGTGTTTGAAGTATATTTGTGGCTCTACGTTCAAGACTAACTTCAGACTTAGATGTAGTTGCAATGTCTTTGTAGTTTTTTATTTCTATATAGGCATTCCAAAATTTGTCTGAAAGCTCAAGGGATTTTTCGTCATATTCCGCCCTTATTTTGTCTATCACATCCTCAAGGCTTACAAGATAGTGGTTATTCTCTTCTAAATCAAATTTTTTGTGATGTATATAAATTCTGCCCTTTCTTATCACGACAAATAGTTCGTTTTCATCACCTTTTTTGGCAACCTTTATCCTTGTAGGAAATTTCTCCACTTCTTTTAAAACTTCGGGGTATCTTTTTTTTATCTCTTCAAGTTCTTTTATGACTCTTGTGATGAAACTCTCGCCTTCTAATTCTTCCGGGTTTTGTGTAATTCTCTTGTATAATCCTGCTGGTGATGGCTCTTCGTCAGGGTCAAATATCTTTGAATCCTCGCCTAACGCATTGTGTATTAAATACATCTTGTTTGTTGCTATTTCACGAGAGCGGACAAGGTCTGAACCCTTTTCTGTGGGGAAGAAGTTTACTATGTATAGTTCATCAAATACTTTTTTGCTGATTCTGTTTATCCTTCCTAAACGCTGGATTACCCTTACGGGATTCCAGGGTATGTCGTAGTTTATAACCATGCCTGCACGGTTTAAATTAAAGCCTTCAGAAATTTTGTCTGAGGTTAGCAAAATATCGTAATTGTTTTCTTGTTCCTTATAGGACGCATCAAAATTTTTGTATATCTCGCCTATTTTGGTTTGTGTAAGGTCTCCTGCTACAGTGAGCACCCTGTTATTAAAAGCCTTTTCTAATGCGGGTTGTAAGTATTTAACAGTATCTATGTACTCAGAAAAAATTACAACTTTTCTTGATGGCTCTTTTGCAAAGCTTTCTTTGATTTTTTGTATTAAAACATCCCTTTTTGGATCATTATCTTTAAGACCAAGCTTTGAGGTTTCTTCGAGTATAGTTTTAAAGAGTTCTAAATCGTTTTTTATATCGTTCAAAAAGCCATCTTTGTTTTTAAAATTTTTTATTTCATACACTTTGTGGTTTTTAGGATACTCACCTTTTTTTATGTTTTCTGTGTACTCTTTTAGTTTTTCTTCGATAAAATCATCATCTTTGTCGTAAATCTGCTCAAGTAAGCTTCTATCAAGGATGTATTTGCCCGTTCTCTCGATAAATGTTATAACATCTTCCGTAACCCTCTGAAAGTTTTGTATTGTTTTGTAGAATGCTCCAAAGGAACTTTCAAACCTCTTTACTATCAATCTTCTCATAAAATCGTAGAGGTTAAACTGCTGGAAATATTCGAAGTTTTCCTCTTTTTCTAATTCATCAGTAATACCCTTTTCATAAGCAAAGGGCTGGTATATTGCTCCTTTAAACTTGCCTCCTAAATCGGGCAAAGCAAAGTAACTGCTTATTACTTTGTCATAAAACTGCGATTGTTCCCTTGTTAGTTCAAAAAACCACTCAAGGGGTGGGGCAACCTTAGACAGCTCTTTTACTTCGTTTTTGTAGTAGGGGTTTTGTAGAAGATCAAGTCTGTTTCTTCTGATTGTTATAGGCTCGATGACATCTTTTATCTCTTTTGCAAGGTATTTTGCCCGTCTTTTAACTTTGTCTAAATCTATTTTGTCCTCTCCAAACAACGCCCTATATTTTGCAAGTGCAGACTGGCGTTTTTTGGGATCTGTTGAGTTGTGGTATTTTTTAATATAGGAAAGTTTGTCAAAAACGCTTGCATAGGTAGCAAATTTAGCTTCTAAGTTATCAGTTAATGTAATGACTGATTTTTTTGGAACAACAAAAAGTTTAAGTAAAGAAAGTATATCAGAAGGTTTATTATTAAAAGGTGTCGCAGTTAACAGTATTACCTGTTTGTTTCTACAGATATTCTTTAGTAGTTCATAATCTTTCGTGTCTTCATTTCTAAATCGATGGGCTTCATCAACAATAACAACTTCAATATCATTGCACCTATTTACAAATTCTTGAACTTTTTCTAAGTCTCCTAAGGAATAGGCATCCCAACCAATGCTTGTAAGTTTAAAATCTTCAAGATATTTTCGCCAACCCGAATTTTTGCTTTTGTCTCCAATAAGTCCTGGTGGTGCAATGACTATGCCCCTTTTTTTCAGTTCATAAGCAACAGCACAGGCAATTACGGTTTTACCTAAACCTACTACATCAGCTATTATAACGCCATTGTTATTTTCAATTATATTTAATGTCTGTTTTACTGCATCAAACTGGTAATTATATTTCTTGTAGCCATTTTCTTCTAATATTTCTTCTAAATTTTGGCTGGTTTCTTTGCCTTTGAAGGTATCTAAATAGGATTTTATAACGTAAACATAAGCCTCATAGGGTGTAATCTCTTTAATTAAAGTTTCTTTTTCTAAAATATCAATGAGTTTTTGTTTTAGCACGTTATCTTCTGTAATCCTAACTGCATTGTCCCATAAACCATCAAAATACTTTTCTGCTTCTTCAAAGCCATAGTCACTAATCTCTACATTAAACTCTTTCTGGTCTGAAAGCCCAGACTTTGTTAGATTGCTTGAACCTGTTATAAAAAGCCTGTCCCTCGAAATTTGGCTTTCTTCAAGTTTGAAAATATATAGCTTTGCATGGTTTGGCTCAAAGGTTTTTCTAATGATTAGCCTATCTTCTGCTATCATTTTAAGAAAAAACTTACACTGCTCATAAAACTCTTTGTTATCAAAATCATCAGTATTAATTGATTTTTTTACTGATTGAAAGAAGTTTTGCACTTTTTCATCATCGGAATGTTCCTGCGTAGCATACTCAACAAGTCCATAAATATAATTATCAACATTTAAGCCTACAAGGACTTTTAGAATAACATTGGGATTGTCATTTAAACCTTCGTAAAGCTCTCTTATGCCGGAAAAATAGAAAAAACCAACGAGAAATTTAAGTTCACTACTTTTACTGATAAGCTCGAGTATGCGCTTTCTTAAACTTTTCGTACCGCTATTAGTAATAAACCCGCTCATATTTTCAGATAAAATTACTTGATTTAGAATACAAAGTCAACATGAAAGAAGGTGATAAAACCAGATAGTAGGGACATATTAGCCAGTTTAGTTTGCCTTTTTACGAGCACTCGCTATAGCTGCAAATTCTGCAAACAACACAGCCGCCTTCGTGTTCAAGAGGCCCACCACACTCTGGACAGGCACCACTTGTAAAGATTTCTTTTTCAACCACTTCTTTGTAACCTTTGTTTTTAAGGTGCGTTTCTATTGCCTTTGCCACAGCGTCAGCACAGGAAAGAATCCTGCTCTCTCCAAAACCTGAGGGTTTGTGACAAGATATGCCAACAAGTTGTTTTATAACTTGTTTTGCAGGTACTCCAGACCTCCAGGCTAATGATACCATTCTACCTATGGCTTCGCATTGGGAAGCGGCACAACCACCTGCTTTACCCATTGTAGTAAAAAGCTCGAAAAGACCAACATTGTCTTCATTTATCGTAATATATAAAGGACCACAACCTGTTTGCATCTGGTATGTCCAACCTTGTAAAGCTTTTGGCCTTTCTCTTTTTACAACTTTTTGTTCTTCAGGTCGTGTATGTGGCTTTTTATCTTCTTTTCCTATGTTGATAACCTGGCCTTCCCTTGAACCATCTCTGTAAATTGTAATTCCTTTGCAACCTAATTTATATGCCAGTAGGTATGCCTTTTCTACATCTTCAACTGTGGCACTATTAGGAAAATTTATTGTTTTGCTAACTGCATTGTCTGTATATTTTTGAAAAACAGCTTGCATTTTTACATGGTATTCTGGTGATATATCATGGGCTGTTACAAATACCTTTTTAACGTCTTCAGGAATTTCATCAATATCTCTAATTGTTCCTTTTTCAGCTATTTTTTGCATTAACTCTTCTGAATAAAAACCCCTTTCCCGTGCAACCTTTTCAAAATAGGGATTGATTTCTACAAGCTTTGTCCCATCCATTACATTTCTGTAATAACATATTGCAAACAAAGGCTCTACACCAGATGATGCATTTGCAATGATTGATATTGTGCCAGTGGGAGCAATTGTGGTAACTGTTGCATTTCTCATTGGTGGTTTATCAGGTCTATCATGTATAGAACCTTTAAAATTTGGGAATGGACCTCTTATTTTTGCAAGTTCTTGTGATGCCTTATAACCTTCACTTTCAATAAAACTCATTACTTTTTCTGCTAAATCAAGTGCTTCTTGTGAATTGTAAGGTATGCCCATTTGAACGAGCATATCAGCCCAACCCATAATACCTAAGCCAATCTTTCTGTTTGCTTTGGTCATCTGTTCTATCTTATCAATGGGGTATTTATTAACCTCTATTACATTATCAAGAAAATGAACAGCAAGATGAACTATTTCTCTTAATTTTTCCCAGTTTACTTTCCCATCTTCTGTTACCATTTTAGCAAGATTAATAGAGCCTAAGTTACAGGATTCATAGGGTAATAAAGGTTGTTCACCACAAGGATTAGTAGCTTCAATTTCACCTATATGTGGTGTTGGGTTATCTCTGTTTATTCTATCTAAAAATATAATGCCTGGCTCTCCATTTTTCCATGCCTGTTTTACAAGTCTCTTAAAAACTTTTCTTGCATTAAGCCTACCAACTACTTGTTTTGTTCTTGGATTTATTAGGTCATAATCTTCATCTTTTTCCACTGCTTCCATAAACTTTTCCGTCACACCAACGGATATGTTGAAATTGTTTAGAGTGTTGTTATCGTCTTTGCACATAATAAAATCCATAATGTCGGGATGGTCAACACGCAAAATGCCCATATTAGCACCACGACGAGTTCCACCCTGCTTGATTGTTTCTGTTGCTACATCAAAAACTCTCATAAAGGATATAGGGCCACTGGATATTCCTGTAGTTGACTTTACGACATCATTGGCGGGACGAAGTCTTGAAAAAGAAAAACCAGTTCCACCGCCCGATTTATGGATAAGAGCTGTATATTTAACTGCTTCAAAAATCTCTTCCATCGAATCACCAACAGGTAATACAAAACACGCAGATAATTGCCCTAACTCTCTACCTGCATTCATAAGCGTTGGTGAGTTTGGCAAGAAATCAAGGTTTGCCATCATATTATAAAACCGGTTTTCAAGAGTAGTTGTGTCTTCTATGCCAAATTTTTTGTCTGCTTCTGCAATCGCTTTGGAAACACGTCTAAATAAATCTTCAGGTGTTTCAATAGGTTTCCCATCTAAGCCTTTTTTAAGGTATCTTTTTTCTAAAACAATAATTGCATTCTTCGAAAGCTTTGGCTTTATCTCAATCTTATCTTCAAGTTTTATTATCTTTGTCTCATGCATACGTTACACCTCATTTGCTATATATTGTGGTACGATATATAAGTAAACACAAGATATAGTATTTTGTCAAGTAAATTCAAACCTGTTTGGTCTAAAAAGGATAAGTGGTTCTAATTATTAAAAATATTGCTTTAACCAATCGAAGAAACTACCCTGTTTAGGGCTATTTTGTTCTGTCATGAGTTTTTCGAACTCTCTAAGGAGTGCTTTTTGTTTCTCTGTTAAATTTGTGGGTACTTCTACATTTATTGTTATTAACTGGTCTCCACGCCTTTTGGTGTGTAAATTAGGAAATCCTTTACCTTTTAACCTTAAAACTGTACCATTTTGTGTACCAGGTGGTATTTCTATCTTTTCTTTGCCATCAATTGTTGGTACTTCAATTTTTGCTCCTAATGCTGCTTGAACCATTGTGATAGGTATTTCACAGATTATGTCATTATTTTTTCTTTTGAAAAATTCATGGGGTTCCACCTGTATTTCAATGTAAAGATCTCCTGGTGGACCACCATTTTTACCTGCATTGCCTTCTCTTTGAACTCTCAAACGAGTACCCGTATCAACTCCAGATGGTATAACTATCCTTACTTTTTTTAAGTGATTAACAAAACCATTACCTTTACACTCAGGGCAGTATTCTTTTATTAATGTACCACTTCCACCACAGGAAGGACAAGTTCTGGAAATGTTAAAAAAACCATGCTGTTGTCTTATCTGACCAGTACCATTACAGTTGTAGCAGATAATAGGTTTTGTTCCAGGTTTTACACCATCACCTGAACAAACATTACAAACAACAGTATGAGAAATTTGAATCTCCTTTTCTGTACCTTTCGCAGCTTCTAAAAAACTAATCTTTAGCCTGTATAGAATATCCTCTCCACGTGTTGCCCTACGCCTTCTTCTTGAATCTGAAAAGAATTCATTGAAAATATCATTGAATATATCTGAAAAGGTTGTTCCAAAACCAAAACCACCAAAACCTTCTGTTCCTGAAAAGGGACTTTCACCCATTGAATGGCCATACATGTCATAGAGCCTTCTTTTCTCAGGGTCTGATAAAACTTCATAGGCTTCCGTTACTTCTTTAAACCTTTCTTCTGCCTCTTTGTTACCTGGATTCCTATCGGGGTGTAATTCAAGTGCCAACTTTCTGTACGCCCTTTTTATCTCACTATCAGAAGCATTTCTTGGAACACCTAATATTTCATAATAATCTCTTTTGGTCTCCACAAAAACCCCTTAAAATAAGATTAGGGGCACAATTAAAAATGCCCCCTATCTTTCGTAAAAAAATTGATACTTTAAAAAATTATTTATTTTCTTTTACTTCTTCATAAGTCGCATCAACTACATCTTCTTTCTTAGTTTCACCTGTTGAAGTACTACCTGTCTGAGCACTCGCACTTGCATGCTGATACATATACTCACCTAATTTTAGTGACTTATTTGTAAGTTCCTCTGTTGCTCTTTTAATCTGGTTAATATCATTACTCTGCAATGCAGTTTTTGCATTTTGGAGAGCTTCTTCTATAGTCTTTTTTGTTGCTTCATCTACCTTATCACCATAATCTTTTAGGCTTTTTTCAACAGTATATACAAGTCCATCTAAATGGTTTCTTGCTTCTATTAGCTCCTTTTTCTTCCTATCTTCTTCCGCATGAGCTTCTGCATCTTTAATCATTCTTTCTATTTCTTCCTTAGTCAAACCACTGCTCGGAGTAATTCTTATAGACTGTTCCTTCTGAGTTGCCATATCTTTTGCACTGACATGAACAATACCATTTGCATCTATATCAAAAGTTACCTCAATCTGTGGCACACCTCTCGGTGCTGGAGGGATTCCTATCAAATCGAATTGTCCTAAAAATTTATTGTCCGCTGCCATTTCTCTTTCACCTTGATATACTTTAATCGTAACAGCAGTTTGGTTATCAGCTGCAGTTGTAAATATTTGACTGCGTTTGCATGGTATAGTTGTGTTTTTTTCTATTATTTTTGTAAATACACCACCTAATGTCTCGATACCCAAAGAAAGCGGTGTTACATCAAGCAGTAATACATCTCTAACCTCTCCTTTTAAAACCGCTGCCTGAATTGCCGCACCAATTGCCACAACTTCATCAGGGTTTACACCTTTATGTGGTTCTTTACCGAATATCTGTTTAACCTTTTCCTGTACCTTTGGCATACGAGTCATACCACCTACAAGGATTACCTCATCAATATCGTTGGGTGTTAGACCTGCATCTTTTAGAGCAATTCTGCATGGCTCCTCAAGTTTGTCTATTAAATCTGCAACAAGCGCTTCTAACTTTGCCCTTGTAAGTTTCATTAATAGGTGCTTTGGACCAGTTGCATCAGCTGTTATGAAAGGTAAGTTAATTTCGGTTTCCATAACAGTTGAGAGTTCACATTTTGCTTTTTCTGCAGCCTCTTTTAATCTCTGCAATGCCATCCTATCGTTTCTCAAATCTATACCATTTTCTTTCTTAAACTCCTCAATTATATATTCAACAATCCTCTGGTCAAAATCTTCTCCACCAAGAAATGTATCTCCGTTGGTTGCCTTAACTTCATAAACACCCTCGCCAATTTCGAGTATGGATATATCAAAAGTACCACCACCTAAATCAAATACTGCTACCTTTTCTTCTTTCTTATTTTTTCCAAGACCATAGGCAAGAGCTGCAGCAGTTGGCTCATTTATTATCCTTAGCACATTTAAACCAGCTATAGCACCAGCATCTTTTGTTGCCTGTCTCTGGCTATCATTGAAGTATGCAGGAACCGTAATTACCGCTTCTGTTACCTTCTCTCCTAAAAAGTCTTCTGCTGTTTGTTTCATTTTTTGTAATATCATTGCAGAAATTTGTTGTGGACTATAGGGTTTACCATTAATCTCAACCCATGCATCGCCATTGCTTGATTCAATAACCTTATATGGCACAAGTTGTTGATGTCTTTTCACTTCAGGGGAGTTGTACTTTCTTCCAATTAGCCTTTTAACAGCATAGATAGTCTTAAGTGGATTTGTTACTGCCTGCCTCTTTGCAAGCTGACCGACAAGAAGTTCACCACTATCTGTAAAGGCGACTACAGAAGGGGTTGTTCTTGAACCTTCAGCATTAGGGATAACAACTACATCATTACCTTGCATTATTGCTACACAAGAGTTAGTTGTACCTAAATCAATTCCTATTACCTTGCCCATTTTATTTTTCCTCCTTTAATTCGTTTGCTTTTAATTCATTATTTTCTTCTATTTTTTCTGGTTTTTTTGCTACTGTGACAAGAGCAGCCCTTAAAAGCCTGCCTGACATTTTATATGCTCTTCTATGCTCTTTAATAATAGTGCCTTCTTCCACATCCTCTCTTATCTCTACATCCTGAGCCTCATGTATAGAAGGGTCAAAGATCTTACCTGATGCATCCACTGGTTCTACACCATAGTTTTTAAGTATATCTATCAGCGATTTCAGGGTGTATTCCACACCCTGAATTAATGCCTCTACATTCTGGCTTGTCTTTGCATGGCTTATAGCCATCTCTAAGTAATCTATTGGTGTAAGTAATTCCTTTATTAAACATTCCAGAGCAAATTTTCTGAATTCTTCCCTTTCTTTAATTACTCGCTTTTTGTAATTATCAAGTTCCGCTTCAGCTCTAAGCCAGTTGTCATAATATCTTGCCTTTTCTTCTTCGCATTTTTTAAGCTTTTCTTCTAAGGTTTCTTCTTTTTCCTGTTTAACTGCTTCTTCCTTTTTTACTTCATCTTCATTATTTTTCTTTTCCTGTTCCATCTCACTCATGGTTCACCATCCCCTCTTTTAGTAAATTACTGATTAATTTAGCAGCAGTTCCGACAAGAGGAATTACATTTGAATAATCCATCCTCATCGGACCTATTACACCTATCGAACCAGCATAATTATCTCTTCCATAGTAAGGAGCAGCTACAACAGCAACACTATCAAGTTCATTATGAAGATCCTCTTTACCTATAAAGGTGATTACACCTTTCGTTTTTATTGTTTTATCAAGAAGTTTTACAATTTTGCTTTTTTCTTCAAAGGCTTTAAATATCTTTTTCATATACTCAACACTTGCAAACTCAGGGGCATCAAGCAGATTTGCCTGGCCTTCCATTATTAAATCCTGCTCATTTATTAGCTCTTCTAAACCACTGAGCAGTTTATCATAAAGCTCTTTTAGCTCTTTCATTTCCCTCAAAATGTAATCCCTTATTTCATAGGGCGTCATGCCCTTGCCTAAGAATTCATTGACAAAAAGTGAATAGTTTGTTAATTCCTTTTGTGTAAAATCTGTATCTGTTTCTATTATCTTGTTTTCAACAATACCTAATTTGAAAACAACAATAACTAAAACCTTTTTGTATGCTACCCTAATAAAATCAATAGCTGTGATTGAATCTGGTTCCAGTCTTGGTAACAGTACAAGTGCAACCTGGTGTGAGAGGCTTGCAAGAAGACTTGAAGTTAATTTTAGTAATTCTTTATAATTTGAATGTACCTTCCATAGCCTCTCTTTTAAAAAAGTAAACTCTTCTTCCCTCTCCTCAATTTTATTCATCAACTCTTTAACGTAATATTTCAAACCCTTTTCAGTTGGAATTCTGCCTGCAGATGCGTGTGGTTTATATAAAAGCCCCATTTCTTCCATTTCTTCAAGATAGTTTCTTATAGTTGCAGGACTCAAATCCTTAACCGCCTCCTGTGCTATAGTTTTAGACCCTACAGGTTCAGACCTTTTTATATAAAGGTCTATAAGATGGTTTAGTACGTCTTTTTGTTTCTGTGTTAAGCCTAACTCATCTCTCTGGTGACTTTTTCTCATAGCTAAAGTTAAGGTAATAATCCTTTCTTGTTTTGTCAAGGACTTAGTTTTTTTTTATTAGTTGCTATTAAGGTATAGCTTAATCAAATTAAGTGCTTTTATTATATTTTCTTCCGAAGTTGCATAGGACAATCTAATAAACCCTTCTGCATTTGTACCAAAATCTATCCCGGGTGTAACAGCAAGTTTGAATTTTTCAAGTAATTCCATGGAGATAGTTAAAGAATCTTTTTTTAAAAAACGTAAATCCACAAGTACATAAAATGCACCAACAGGATTACCCCAATATTTAAGTCCCAAATCTTTTAATCCTTCTATTAGTACATTTCTTCGATGTGAAAAGAGTTTTTTCATATTTTCTTGAATTTCTTCAGCATATTTAAGCGCAGATACTCCAGCCCATTGTACAAAACTTGGGGCACAAATTATAATATTTTGATGAAGACTTCTCAACTCCCTTATATACGACTCTGGTACAATACAAAATCCCAATCTCCAACCTGTCATGGAAAATGCCTTTGAAAAACCATTTATCACGAAAATTTCATCTCCATACTTCAACATAGTATCTTCTTCACCTTCATAACAAAGGCCATGATAAATCTCATCAGATACAATCGGAATTTTTAGCTGTCCTATATATTTTAAGTCCTGGATATCAATAACTTCTCCAGTGGGATTGGATGGAGAATTTATTACAAGTGCTGAATCTTTATCAACAACATTTGATAAAGACTTGTAGTCATTTTTGTCAGGAGATAAATTAAAATACTCAACTTTTCCACAAGTAAAGTTAACATAAGCGGGATAACAGGCATAACATGGATTAGTTAAAATAATTTTTTTTACTTTTCTGTTCAATATACTAAAGACAAGTAACATTAGCGGTGATGTGCCTGAAGAAACCACTATCCTGTCTGGATTAACAGCTACATTATACCTTTTTGCATAATATTCACTGATTGCTTCACGAAGCTCAATTATACCTAAACTGTGGGTATATCTCGTTTTGCCTTCTCTAATCGCTTTTATACATGCTTCTACGATTGCTGGATGTGTAGGGGTATCAGGTTCCCCCACACACATATAGAGAATTTTATTACCTTCCTTTTCTAATTTATGAGCCTTTTCTAAAACCTCCATTGCCAGGAATGGCTTCGTTAATGAGCCTTGTTTTGCAAAATCCATCACTTTTATGTCTTTCCCTTCTCTTTTTGAGCATGGTCTATATCAAGAGCAAGTTTTAAAACCTCATCAGCTTTTTTAACCTTGATAAAGTTTATTTCTTTTTTTACATATTCTGGCAACTCATCTAAATCTTTTTCATTTTCATAGGGTATTATTACTGTCTTAATTTTATGTGATAAAGCAGCAAGGCTTTTTTCACGAATACCACCTACAGGCAACACCCTTCCCCTTAAAGTAATCTCTCCTGTCATAGCTATATCAGTTTTTACTGGTATTTTCGAAAGGGCAGAGATAAGAGCTGTAAGCATTGTAATACCTGCTGATGGACCATCCTTAGGTATAGCACCTTCAGGTATGTGAATATGTATATCTGAATTTGCATAAAATTCTTCATCAATATTGTAATCTTTTGCAATAGCCCTTGCATATGTAAATGCTGCTTGTGCAGATTCTTTCATTACATCACCTAATTGTCCTGTTAATATCAAATTACCTTTACCCTTTACAACCGATGCCTCAACATAAAGTACATCACCACCATAGGGTGTCCATGCCAAGCCTGTAGCAATGCCTATCTGTCCTGGCTCTCTTCCTACTTCAGGTAAATATATAGGCGCACCCAAATATTTATGAATATCCTTTGCTGTGATAACAACGGTCTTTTTATTCCCTTCAGCTTTCTTACGAGCTACTTTCCGACATACTTTACCTATCTGTCTTTCTAAATTACGTAAACCTGCCTCCTGTGTATATTGGTTTATAATCATCCTAATAGCATCTTCTTCAAACTTAATATCTTTCTGAGTTAGGCCATTTTCCTTTATCTGACGTGGTATTAAATATTTTTTTGCTATAATCACTTTATCTTCTTCTGTATAACCTGATAGGGTGATAACCTCCATCCTATCTTTTAATGCAGGCGGGATAGGGTCTAACTGGTTTGCCGTTGTAATAAACATCACATTTGACAAATCGAAAGGCACATTAAGATAATGGTCGGAAAAACTGAAATTCTGTTCTGGATCGAGCACTTCAAGTAAAGCAGAAGCTGGATCACCTCTAAAATCAACACCAATTTTATCTATCTCATCGAGCATAAAAACAGGATTATTTGTACCTGCCTGTTTTAAACCCTGTATAATCCTTCCTGGCAGTGCACCTACATAGGTTCTTCTATGCCCTCTTATTTCTGCCTCGTCTCTCAAACCACCTAAGGAAATTCTCACAAATTTCCTGCCCAAAGCCCTTGCTATAGATTTACCAAGGGAGGTTTTACCAACACCTGGGGGACCTACAAAACAAAGTATAGGCCCTTTCATCTTTTTTTTAAGTTTTCTTACTGATAAGAACTCAAGTATTCTTTCTTTTATCTTTTCGAGATCATAATGGTCTTCATCAAGGATTTTTGCAGCTCTTTTAATATCTAACTTGTCTTTTGTTTCTTTTGACCAGGGTAGCTCCACCATCCAATCTAAATAGGTTCTTACAATTGCAGATTCTGCAGAATCGGGATGCATCATTTCAAGTCTTTTTAACTGCTTTAATGCCTCATCCTCAACTTCCTTTGGCATTTTAGCTTTTTTTATCTTTTCCCTGTACTCCTCTATTTCCTGATACTTATCATCAGTCTCTCCAAGCTCTTGCTGGATTGCCCTCATCTGCTCTCTTAAGAAATACTCTCTCTGGCTTTTTGAGATTTCTTCTTTTGCCTGGTTTTGAATCTTTGCCTGAACCTCTAATAACTGGATTTCTCTATTTAGAAGTTCATTTACCTTCTTTAATCTCTCAATCGGATTTATTATCTCTAAGATACGCTGGTTCTCTTCCATTTTAAAACCTATATTAGACGTTACTAAGTCAGCAAGCCTTCCAGGGTCATCAACATTTTCAAGTATAACCATTATATCAGGCGATAGGGACTTACCAAGAGATATTATCTTTTCTACCTGCTCTTTTACCGTTCTTATAAGAGCCTCTATTTCTAAGGTGATATTAGTTAGAGGTTGTTCTTCTATCTTTTTAATCTGTACCCTGAAATAGGGTTTTGTTAATTCATAGTTTACAATCTCTGCCCTTGCCAACCCTTGAACGAGTATCTTAATTCTGCCATCTGGTAATTTCAGCATCCTCATTACAAGTGATGCAGTGCCAATGTTATAAATCCCTTCAGATTTAGGTTCTTCATCTGTTGCATCTTTTTGAGCTGCAAGCATTATTATTCTGTCCTTTGCAAGCGCCTCTTCTACCGCTTTTATAGAAAGCTCTCTACCTACAAAAAGGGGAATTATCATATAAGGAAATATAACTACATCTCTTACAGGCAATAATGGCAATGATTCAGGTATCTCTGGTCCTTTTTCTTCGTTTTTTACATCTTTTACCTCTTCCACTTATGAACCTCCTTTTATTCAACGGGAATAATTATTTTTTTACTTCTTTTTTCTTCTAGCTTGGGTATTGTAATTGTTAATATACCCTTTTCGAGTTTTGCTTTAACTGCATGCATATTAAAAGGGCCTGGTAGCTGAAAGTTTCTTTTAAATTTACCATATACCCTGCCCACACAATGATACTTTATCTGTCGCTCTTCATTATTTTTCTCTTTTACACCATAGACATGAATTACGTTTTCTATAATTTCTACTTTTATATCGCTTTTCTTTACACCTGGAAGTTCCATTTCTATAATGTAGTGCTCATGGGTTTCAATGACGTCTGTTAAAGGTAAATAGGTGCAGTTTATATCTATTTCAATTAAATCTCTTGTTGTTAACATACTTGCAATATGTACATCAGGTATGTAACTTTCAGGCCTTTTTTTAGCGCTCACTCTCAACCACCTTTTTGCATATATTTATTAAACCTGTTTTTAGTTCTTTTCTTTTTAATGCAAATTTGATGTTAGCTTCAATATAACCCAATTTATCCCCAGCATCAAACCTTACACCTTCAAACACATAGCCATATATTTTGTTTTTTTTCGCATACATTTTTAAAGCATCTGTTAACTGTATCTCACCATTTTTACCTGGTTTAACTTTTTTTAGATATCTAAAGATTTCTGCAGGTAGTATATACCTGCCTATGATGGCAAGATTTGATGGAGCATCCATTATATCAGGTTTTTCAACCATGTCTTTAATTTCCCATAATCTATTTTCAACCATTTTGCCCTTAACTATACCATATTTCTTTACCATCTCTCTTGGTACTTCCATAAGCGCAATAACTGGGGCATCTACCTTTTTTGCTACATTTACAAGCTGTTTCAATACTGGAACTTTTGCATCAATTATATCATCTGCAAGAACAACCCCAAAAGGTTCATCACATATCAAACTTTCAGCACATAGTATTGCATGACCTAACCCAAGTGGTTTTTTCTGTCTAATATAGGCAACATCAACCTGTTGCGGCATTTTTCTTACTTCCTCAAGAGTATCATTATCCTGTCTTTGGGAGAGTATATATTCCAATTCATATGAGTAATCAAAATAGTCTTCAATGGCATTTTTACCTCGCCCTGTTACAATTATAACATTACTAAAACCAGCTTCCAATGCTTCCTCAACACCATACTGGATAAGCGGTTTATCCACAATAGGTAACATCTCCTTGGGGGTGCTTTTTGTAACAGGTAAAAACCTTGTCCCAAGCCCTGCTGCTGGAAAAACAACCTTTCTTAAACTTTTCATAATCTATCCTTAAAAAAAGTTATTGTAAAACAAAGATAATAACTTTTTATTAATTTTGCAAGTTTGATTTTTTTTGCCTTGATTTTAAAGAACAATTTTTTTTATTGCACCATCATCGTAAATAATCCCGAGCTGGAAAGGTGTTTTAACTCCACTGTCAACATTAGAAATTTTTTCCATGCTTTTCTTGAAAAAATCTGTGAGATACCCCTCTTCAAAATTGCCAATATTAGACAATGACATTTCAATAGATAATCTTCTTGGTACACATATGATATTTCTTATCTCAAATTTTTTTAGTGGTTCACCACCTTCTGCACCAATAAGCCCCATTGAAAGTTTGTCTTGTTTATCAAAGGCTATAAATACAAAGTATATCCTTATTAATGTTTCTTTGAGTTTCTTGCCATAGTTAAAGATGAACTGTCTATACTGGCTATCTGCTATGTTTAAAAAATATCCTTCTATGTCATCTATTGTCTCAATCCCTAACATTTTGCTTTTTTCGAGAAAACCTTCAATAATATCTATTCCAAAAGCAAGTCCCGCAGAAGCAATCAAAAATTTGTTGCCCGAATAAAGTTTGTTTTTGAGAGTGCTTTTTTCATCAGCATAAACTATGTTGCTATCCACACAGATATAGCCTGATTTGCTCGTTAAAAAACCAATGATTTGTGACAAACTACCCTCTTTCTTTTATTAGTTTGCTAATTGGGACAACTTTAACATCTTTTTCAAGTTCTTTTAGACGTCTTTCAAGGACATTTAATGTTTCTTTATGGGGATGGCCAATCGCTATTGCATAACCCTTTTCTTTTGCAATTGCCACAGCCCTATCAAGCTGTTGAGATATTTTTTCTTCATCTATATCGTGATCTAAAAAGATATCTCTCGCAAAGGATGGTATCTTCATCTCATCAGCAACATTTTTAGCAACGGAAACAGGTGAAGTTTTGCTATCAAGAAAAAACATACCCTTACGCTTTAACGTTTTTAAAAATACCGCTATTTTTTCTTCATTCTCTGTAAACTTTGAACCCATATGGTTATTAGCACCTATAGCATAGGGGATTGCATTTATAAAAAGCTCACTCAATTCGGTTATTTCATTATCATCCATTTCAACTTTTAAAAATTTAGTGTTACCATTATTATACCTTTCAAAATTATGAGGCTCCATTGGAACATGTACAAGTACATCTTTATTCTGTTTTCTTGCTTTCTCAGCAAAAAATAAAGAATATTTAAGTTCAGGGATAATGGAAAGGGTCACATTGTGAAGTTTTAAAACCCTCTCGCCCATCTCAAGGGAGTTACCAATATCATCAATTACAATTACAAGCTTTGATTCCCTGAGAGGTTTCACAAACCTGTAAAAATAAGAAATCTCTTCCTTACCTGTTGAAAAGACAACTTTATCATCTTTTATCTCAAAGGAAAAAGTATATTTCGCTCTTTCTACCTCTTCTTCGAGCCTATCTTTAAAATGTTTATCAAGGACTTTTATTTCATTTCCTTCTATATCTATAATTTTTTGTTTTTTCAAACTTTCTAATAGGTTTGTTACTTCCTTTTCTAAATATACTTGCTGTTCTGGAACTTTTATTTTTTTTTCTTGGATAGATTTTTTTTCTTCAAACCTTTTATTATATATATGAACAAAAAAAATAGCCCCAATTGTTACTATAATCAGGGCTAATAAAACTATATTTATTTTTTTAAAAATCATTTCTGCCTATTTTTGAAAATTTCATAGCCTTTGAGTAAATCAAGCGCCTTCTTTACCATCTCATCTTCTTCAGGTGTTTTAGCAGGTTTTACTACCTCTTTCACATCTTCTTTCTTGGTTTCATTGGTATTTTTTTCATCTTCTGCACCAGGTAGATGTCTTGGTAAATCTTTTTCTCTAATTGTATGCGGTGAGGCATCTTTAAACTCTATATCTGGGACTATACCTTTCGCCTGTATCAATCTTCCGCTTGGTGTATAATAACGTGCGGTAGTTAACCTAATTGATGAACCATCTTCTAGAGGAAAAATTGTTTGAACGGAAGCTTTACCGAAAGTTTGATTACCCATAATTAGTGCAACTTTATGGTCTTGTAAGGCACCTGCAACAATCTCCGAAGCACTGGCACTACCTGCATTGACTAAGCAGATAATAGGATAGTTTCCTACTATTTTTCCCTTTGTAGCGTTAAATCTTGCGCCTTCTTTTCCATCCCTTCCTTTTGTATAAACGATAGTGCCCTCATCAAGAAACTGGTCAGATAACTTAACTGCCTGGTCAAGTAAACCACCTGGATTATTTCTTAAATCAAGAATAAGCCCTTTAATATCATTATTATTCTGCAATTCAGAGATTGCTTTTACAAAATCATTGGTTGTTTGCTCCTGAAACTGGCTAACTTTGACATAAGCATAGTGGTTGTCTAAAAGTTTATACTTTACACTTTTAATTTTTATTATATCTCGTACAAGTGTAATTGGTTTTAGTTCCTTAAATCCCTCTCTCATGATATGGATTGTTACTTTTGTATTTGGAGTACCTCTCAAAAGCTTAACTGCATCTTCAGTAGTCATCCCCTTTGTAAGCTTATCATCTATTTTTATTATTTGATCACCAGCCTTTATGCCCGCCCTTGAAGCAGGTGTATCATCAATAGGAGCAACAACAGTGAGTATACCATCTTTTACAGTTATCTCTATCCCTATACCGCCAAACATACCTTTTGTTTCTACTTCAAGTTCTTTTGCTCCTTCTGGATCCATAAAACCAGAATGGGCATCAAGACTTTCTATCATGCCCTTTATAGCTTTATAAATCATCTTTTTTGAATTCACCGCTTCAGGGTCTATGTAATTTGTTTTAACTATATGGAAGGCCTGAGCAAAAATTTTAAAGTACTTAATATCCTCTTCGGGAAAAACCCCTGCTCCCTTCGAAAAGGCATAAACTCCATAGCTTAAAAGGCATAAACCAACAAATGATAAAATAACTATAGTAATTTTAGTATGTTTTTTCACCTGCATCCTCCAACATCATTATCAATCATTATTATATTAATGATAACACTTATTTAAAAAATTACAAAGAGCTTTTAAAATTTGACTTTTTTCAAACTTCAGCTATATTAAATAACATGGATAAATTATCTTTTTTGATGCTTATACATAACCACCAACCCATTGGCAACTTTGACTATGTTTTTGAAAATGCCTACCAAAAATCCTATAAACCCTTTTTAGACATTTTCAAACATTTCAACTTGAAAATCTCACTTCACCTTTCAGGACCACTATATGACTGGCTCTTTGAAAACCATCCCGAATATCTTGAAGAGGTTAAAAAGCTTGTTAAAAAGGGTAATATAGAAATTATAGGAGGCGGTTATTATGAGCCAATACTCGTTGCTATCCCTATGAGAGATGCTATTTCTCAAATTAAGCTTTATAAAAATAAGCTGGAAACATTTTTTGAAACTCATGTTTCTGGAGCATGGTTAACCGAGAGGGTTTGGGAACCACATTTGCCGATAATATTCAATAAAGCAGGTATAAAATATATAGCTATTGATGATTACCATTTTATTAGAAGTGGTTTGGATATAAACAAATTGGGAGGTTATTATCTTGTAGATTTTGAAGATGCAACTCTCGCTGTTTATCCTGGCAGTGAAAAATTAAGATATATCATGCCATTTAGTATCGTTGAAAATGTTGCTGAATATCTAAGAGGTGTTTATGAAAATAATATAGGCACTATTATATTTGCCGATGATGGTGAGAAATTCGGTATTTGGCCTGAAACTTACAGGTGGGTTTATGAAGAAAAATGGTTGGAAAAATTCTTTACATTTTTAGAAGAAAATAAAAGCTGGATAGAAACAAAAACCTTTTCAGAACATTTTCATAATAATGAACCTATTGGTATTTGTTATTTCCCAACAACATCTTATCCTGAACTGGGAGAATGGGCATTGCCTGCTGAAGCTTCTTACAAATTTAAAAAAATTTATGACCTTTTAAAAAATTCCCCTAATTTTGATGATTTCAAACCCTTCTTTCAAGGTGGACAATGGAAAAACTTTTTAAGTAAATATAAAGAAAGTATGGTTATTTCCAAGAAGATGTTTTTCCTTTCTTACCTTATGGAAAATAAACAGGATTATGAAAAAATAGATTTGTACAAAGCACAGTGTAACGATGCTTACTGGCATGGTATATTTGGCGGTCTTTACTTACCGCATTTAAGAAGAGAGATACAATCACATCTATGCAAAGGTTTTGAAAAAATCCTTCCCCCATTATTTATTCACTATCAAGATTTCGACCTTGATGGAAAAAAGGAATGTTTTGTCCATAATAAATATTTCAATATACTCTTTGATGTAGATGACGGTGGTTGCATTATTTCCTTAGATTTTATACCAAAATCTTTAAACATAACAGATACATTAACGAGAAGGAAAGAAGGCTACCATTATCGTTTATCAGAATCAAAAGACCATTCAGAAGGTACAAAAACCATACATGAGCAGTTCATTTCAAAGGAAAAGTATCTTGATAAATACCTATATTATGACAAGTTTTACCGCTCTTCCTGCAGAATTTATCTCTTTGATGAAATGACCTTAGAAATGCTTTATAAGCATGAATTCCATGTTCACGATGCTACTATTACTAATTATGAATGTATGTCCATTGAAGAAAAAAATTGCATACATATCACTCTCATCCATAAAGACCAACATTACACTATTAAAAAAATTTTTAACATCGAAGAAAATACAGTTAATCTTAGGTTAGAAGGGAAACTTGATAAGGAATATACCTACCTTGGTTTAGAATGGAATTTTAACCTTTTTGCTCCTAATGCTTCTGATAGGTTTATCGAAGTTGATAATTTGAAGCTACCATTAAACACTTATGGAGAATATGACATCTCAAAAGGGCTATCTATTAAAGACCTTTGGTATGGATTAAAAATAGACTTTGATACAAAAAACTTTAAAAAAGCTTTTATATACCCCGTAGAAACAGTTTCTTTATCTGAATCAGGAGCAGAAAGAACCTTTCAGGGCACTTGTTTGTTTTTCATTGATGAGATAAAAAATGTTTTTTTTGATAAACTTTTCAAACTAAAAGTTGATATAATATGATTTTATGAGAACAACATTAATATTGATCTTATTTTTAATATTGCCTCTTACAGTAAATGCTGAGTTATTCATGAATAAACCTCTTCATGAAGATATAAACTTTTCAAAAATATCTTTCCCAGAAGATAATGAAGTAAAAGAACTCCTTGGAGATAATCCTGTCTATTTAAATATTGTTATGAATTACATTAAATCATTAATTTTTAATAACGGCAAGGTTTCAAAAGAACAACAATATACTTTGCAACAAACCTTGGATAACCTTCCCTCTGCAATAAAATCAAGAATCAATGAAATTATTGAGAAACAGCTTGCTCGATGCAATTGTAAATTCATGATTATAGACCTTTCTGGTGGAGACCACTATCTTCCATTAAAAATTATAAGGGCAAATGAATGAAAAATGAATATTCTGCTGGTGGAGTAGTTTTTAAAAAAAATGATAATTATAAAATTTTATTATGTCTCCAGCAAAAGTTATCAGGTGCAAAGGTTTTCTGCTTACCAAAAGGACACATAGAATATAATGAAAACATTGAAATAGCAGCTTTAAGAGAAGTAGAAGAAGAAGCAGGTATAACAGCAAAAATTATAAAGCCTTTAAACTCTATTACTTTTTTCTTCACCCAAAATAGAGAAAAAATTAGAAAAACAGTATATTTTTTTCTTATGGAATGTATTGATGAACATTTCAAGCCAAACTTAGAATGTGAAGATATAAGATGGTGTGATGAAGATGATGCTTTAAAATTAGACCCCTATGAAAATGAAAAAAATATTATTAAAGAGGCCTTTGATTTTCTAAAAAGGGAGCATCATAAGTATCGTGGAGAGGCAAATAGTCCTCTCTTAACTCAACCACGCTAAAATCTCTTCTATTAGTAAAAAGCTCTTTACACAGTTTATTGTTTAAAGCATGTCCAGATTTATATGCTCTAATATGTCCTATAACAGGATAACCAAGAAGTGCTATATCTCCAATTAAATCAAGTATTTTGTGCCTTACAAATTCATCTTTAAATCTCAAACCCTCTTCATTTAAAATACCATCTTTTCCTATTACTACTGCATTTTCCAAACTACCGCCAAGAGCAAGCCCTTTACTTTTTAAATACTCCACTTCATTGTAAAAACCAAAGGTTCTTGCTTTAGCAATCTCTTTTTCATAATTTTCAGGACTTGCATGATAAAAAAAGCTCTGCTTACCAATAAGAGGATGGGGAAAATCAATTGTAAATTCTATTTTAAAATCATCAGAAGGTAATATCTCAATATACTTGTCATCTTCATAAAATCTTATCTGATTTTTCACAATTATAAATTTTCTAAGCCTTTTTTGCTCAACAACACCAGCTTTTTTAATCAAATAAACAAAGGGAGCAGAACTACCATCCATAATTGGAACTTCATCACCTTCAACTTCTACTATTACATTATCAATATCCATACCTCTAAAAGCAGAAATAAGGTGTTCAATTGTCTTTATCTGTGTATTACCATCGCCGATTGTAGTAGCTAATGTTGTATCAACAACTTTATCAAAAGAAGCTACTATCTCAGTAGGAAATGCTTGCTCTGTGTTAACAAAGATATAACCTGAATTTTCAGGGGCAGGCCTTAAAGTAATCTTTACTTTTCGCCCAGAATGTAGCCCTATCCCCCCAATACTAATATAACCACCTATCGTTCTTTGGTAAATTTTATTCATTTCCTAAAAAAAACATTTAGAATTATTGTCAAAATAATGCTAATAATTATAGAGGTTACAATAGGAAAATAAAAGACAAATCTTTCTTTTTTTATGTAAATATCACCTGGAAGCTTACCCAAATAGGGTATCTTGCCAACCAAAGAAATAAGAATGCCAATAAAAATAAGAAAAACACCTATTGCTATAAAAAGCTTAGCAAAATCATAGAAATTGTGGTTCATCTCTATAAAACCTCTCCTTTTCAGAAAAAATACAACCACAATAATTCTGCCTATATAAACCAATATCCTTTGATTTTTCTATGCCTTTTTTCCAGCCCTCTCTAAAATCATAATAGAAAAACTCAACGCCTTCTCTTTTAGCTATATTTTCACCAATTTCCCTAATCCATTCGTGTTTTTGTTTTTTACTGTACAAAAGGGTGGTGGTAAAAATATTATATCCCATCTCTTTAGCCCTTTTTACAGATTCTTCAAGCCTAATTTGATAACAATACCTACATCTATCTTCTAAATTTTTAGTTACCAAAGAAAAAAATAGTTCTGGTTTATAAGCTCCAAAATATACTTCTAAATACTCCATTTTTGCATATTTTATCAATGTATCCCTTCTTAACATATACTCTTTTGATGGATGAATATTGGGATTATAAAAAAAACCTTCAACCTTAAACCCCATTTTTTTTAATAAGTCAAGTGGATATATAGCACAGGGAGCGCAACAAATATGTAATAAAACTCTTTCCATATTTAACTTATCTCTTTAACAGTAATAGCAAAGCTCTTGCTCATATCCTCAAGCATTCTTCCTATGGCATTATGTAATGATATTACAAGCAGTAAATCTTTAGTAATCTTTTTATCTTCTCTCACCTTACTGGTTCCAGTTCCCTCCCATATATAACGTTCTTTCTCCATAGAATATAGCTTTCCTCTTATGTTTACTATTGACTCATAAGTAAACGTTTGGGGTATAAACCCCTTGTTTAAAAAAATCTTCAATTTATATAAAAAGGAACTAGGTGTCCGTACTTTTACAACCTTTGCTTCTTGAATTTCACCAACAAAAATATAATCTACATGATAATGTTTTTTTAAGTAACTATATTCTTCTTTATTACTTGGTGGAATGTCTAAAAGGGGGATAACTGTGACTGGTACGTATTCAAGCTGTTTTTTTAATATTTCTTCAGTGAGCTTCAAAGCCATTTGAGTAACTGTAACCTTTTCCACACCAAAAAAGTTCTGAAAAACTTCTGCTCCTTTTCGTTTATCTTTATAGTGAATTACACCTATTGATATTTTTGTTAGTGGTCTTTCTAATTTAAACTTTTTCAATGATTTATCATAGCCAGTTTTGTCAATAGCTGTTCTCGAACAACTCAGTAGGAAAAAAAAGACAAATAGCACAAAAGACAAGCTTCTATTCAATAACTAACTCCTTTACTTCTCCTTTTTTACCTAATTTATCCATTTTTTTACCATTAACTTCTATCTCAACTGCTTCTGCATTCCCAATCTTCAACTTTAACCCTTTTTTATAATCAATTTCTCTCTTTTCACCAGAAACAAGTAAGCCCTGAAAAATTTTACTCTCTCCATCCCTCACTTCAATCCAGCAATCTTCTTTTGTTTTTATAATTATGAGATTCTTATTACTGCTTTTATCCTTCATATCAAGAATCTGCTTTTTCTGTTCATGAAGAGCAAGCTCTTTAGCTGTTGTCATTGTTTTAAAACTTGTATTTTGCCTTTTTTCGAACTCACTTTTCGATTTAACATTTATATACTCAATCCTTGCCCATGAAAAAATTATGAAAAGAGCTACACAGGCTATAAAAATATAACCAAAATGCCATTTCTTATTTGTTTTTTTTGTTTCTTCGATAGGGCCAATTGTACTTTCTTCTTTAACTTTGACTTCTTCAAACATCCCCGATATATCAACTTTTAGATATTTAGCATAATTTTTTAAAAAACCTTTGTAGTAAACCTCCGCAGGAAACTTCTCTATCTCTCCCTTTTCCATAGCCTCAATGTAGGTAGGATTTATTTTGAGTACATTTGCGACATCTAAAATTGTAAGTCCTAAAGACTCTCTTTTTTCCTTTAATAGAGAACCAATTTTTATTAATGACTCTCTGTTCACTTTATCCCTTCCAAATAGCTTTTTGCCATGCTTCCAAAGGGACCGCGGGGATCTAACCTTAGAACTTTCTCAAAATACTGCTTTGATTTCTCCATATCACCTTTAGAAAAGTATAGTTTACCAAGTAAAAAATTCCCCTCAATATCATTTTCAAAAACGCTCAAGAACTTTATAAGTAATTTTTCAGCATCATTGGTTTTATTTTGTTCTAAGTATAGTTTTGCTAAATTTATATATGCCGGGATAAAACTTGGATTAGTCATCACAGCTTCTTTATAGCTTTTTTCAGCTTCAACATAGTTTTTCAAACTCTGGTAAGCAAGTCCCATGTTGTTATATGCATATTCTGGAGTTGTATAAAAAATATTTTTTAATGCTTCCTGAAAGGCATCGATTGCTTCTTTGAATTTATTTTGCTGAAGATATAAAACGCCAAGGTTATTATATGCATCAGAAAACTTATCATCTATATCAATGGCTTTTTTAAAAGCATCTTCAGCTTCCTTAAATAGCTTTCTTTCTCTGTAAGCAAGTCCCAATGCATTCCAGATGTGTTTATCCTTTGGATTTATTTCTGAAGCTTTAACAAGCTCCTGCAAAGCCCTTATGAAATCACCTTCTCTATAATATAAAATACCCATTTCATAATGGATATTAGCTTCTTTTATTTGTTGAGTTGAGGGAGCACAAAAACATAAAAAAAGTGAAATAATGATCAGAAAAATTAATTTTTTATGAAAAAAATCGGTTCTTATCATTTGACAAAAAAATTCCTTCGTGTTTAATTATAATAGATAATATAACAGAGAAAGGACATAGTCAATAAAAATGCCAAAGAAGAAGAAAGTTATACTTGTGATTGATGATGAAGCTGATATGAGAACCTTATTTACCGAAATTTTCAAAAATAAATACAAAGTTATTACTGCAAAAGATGGAGAAGATGGATTAAAAAAGATATTTTCATTTAAACCCAATCTTGTAATTCTTGACATAAAAATGCCTAAAATGAATGGATTAGAAGTATTGAGGAAGGCAAAATCTTTTTATCCCACTATACCTATAATCCTTTGCACAGCCTATTCATCTTATAGAACAGTTTATGCTGCATCCATTGCAGATGCCTTTGTCGTAAAATCTCCAGATTTGAAAGAACTATTAGAAACCGTAGAATCCTTGATTGATTAATTAATTCAAGCAATATACTTACCAATTATTGGCTCTAACGCTTTCTTTTTATCCTCTGGAATTGCATCTGGACTTGTTATTATGGAGTATTTTAAAGCACTACTACATTCACAAGGGGCTATTTCTTTTATATAGTCTGGAAGGGATTTTAAAATTTCCTTAGATTTTTCCACATTCTCATTAAGAATTCTTATAATGTTTTCTACATTTACTGCCTCTTCCACTTCATGCCAGCAATCATAATCAGTTGCAAGAGCTAATGTAACATAACACATCTCAGCTTCCCTTGCCAGTTTAGCTTCTGGCATATTGGTCATACCAATCACATCTACATTCATACTGCGCCATAAATATGATTCTGCCTTTGTAGAAAATTGTGGACCTTCAATACATATATAAGTCCCACCTCTTTTTAAATTATACCCTTTACTTGTAATGGTTTTAAAAACAACTTCCTGAAAACCTTTACAAACTGGCTCTGCCATTGATACATGGGCTACAATGCCCTCACCGAAAAAAGTATTCTTCCTGCTTTTTGTAAAATCTATAAACTGGTCTGGCAAGACAAGACATCCCGGTGGGATATCCTCTTTCATACTACCCACAGCACTAATAGATAGTATTCTTTTAACACCAAGTTTTTTTAATGCAAATATATTTGCCCTATAGTTAATTTCAGATGGCATTATTCTGTGACCTTTTCCATGTCTTGGTAAAAAAGCGAACTTAATTCCCTTTAATTCTCCTAAAATGATTTTATCAGAAGGTTTCCCGAAAGGTGTTTCTATTTCTACCTCCTGACTATTTTCAAGACCAATATTATATAAACCACTGCCACCTATTATACCTATTACTTCCATATAACCTCCTTAAGATGCCCTTTTTTCGTACTTTCCTCTTAACTGCCCACAGGCAGCAAGAATATCTCCCCCCCTGCTATCTCTAATAAATGTCATTATATGGTGTTCCTTTAAAACCTTTTGGAAAGCTAGTATCTTTTCCATCGGTGGTGTTTTAAAATCCTTATCTCCCCATGTATTATATGCAATAAGGTTTACTTTTGCTGATAATACCTTTAACATATTTGCCAATCTCTTAGCATCTTCAAGACTATCATTTAATCCTTCAATCATGACATAAGCTATTGTTATTTCTTCACCTTTCATTAAAGGATAGGCTTTTAATGCCTCAATAATCTTAGAAATAGGATACTTCCTGTTTACAGGCATTATTTTGCTTCTAACATCATCTAACGTTGCATTGAGAGACACCGCTAATTTTACTGGCACATCTTTACCTAATCTTTTTATCTCCTCTGGAAAACCGCAGGTAGATACTGTAATTTTACGTGGTGAGTATCCAAAACCATAGGGATTTTGAAGAATTTTAATAGCCTTTACAACATTCTCATAATTTGCAAGTGGTTCTCCCATGCCCATAAATACTATATTGGTAGGCTTTTGATTAACATACGTTATCATTTCTACAAGTTGTGCGATGATTTCCCATGTCTCTAAGTTTCTATCAAACCCCCTATCACCAGTGTTACAAAAGGCACAACCCATAGCGCATCCAACTTGTGAAGAAAGGCAGGCAGTAAGCCTATCATCTATAGGAATAAAAACAGACTCTATAAAATCATTCCTTGTTGTTTCGAATAAAAACTTTATTGTTCCATCTTGAGATTTTAGAGTTTCAACTATTTTAAACCTAAAAATAGAAAAACGCTCCGCAAGAAAGCTCCTAAAGCTTTTTGATAAATCTGTCATTAAACTGAAATCGGTACAATATTTATCATATAGCCACTTAAAGAGCTGTTTTACTCTAAACTCTGGGTGGCCTAACAGCTCAAAATCCCTCACTAACTCTTCATAACTTCTATTCCTTATATCTTCCATAAATCTCTATTATTCACAAAACTCCAATTTGCTAAAAAAATAAGAAATTTCATATTCTGCTGTTTCTTTCGCATCTGAACCATGTACAGAATTCTTTTCTACATCTATTGCAAACTCCTTCCTAATAGTCCCGGGGTCAGCATTAGCAGGATTTGTAGCTCCCATAAGCTTTCTCCATGAAGCAATGGCATCTTCTTTTTCTAAAACCATAGCTATGCAAGGTCCAGAAGACATGTAATCTGTCAAACTCTCAAAAAAGGGTTTACCTCTGTGAACTGCGTAAAAACCTTCAGCTTCTTTTTTTGTTAACCATATTTTTTTCATAGCAACAATTTTAAAGCCTGCTTCTTCAATCCTAGAAATAATTTTTCCTGTAATATTTCTTTGAACTGCATCAGGTTTAATGATAGCAAAAGTCTTCTCCATTGTTCTTTGCCTCCTGATTTTTTAAACTGTTATTATAATCTAATTCAATAAGATTTGCCAGAATAAAGGTAGTTAACGATTCTTTTCTTTTAACTTTTTTTCGGATAGTCTAATCTCTCTTCTTCTTTCTGCTTCCCTATATCTTCTTTTTTCCTCTTCTGTTTCAAGAATTAATTTAGGTACTTTTTTAGGTTTGCCCTTTTCATCAAGTGCAACAAAGGTAAGATAGGCTGATGCAGTGTGCCTAACTTCACCGGTAATAGGATTTTCTGCTTCTACCCTAACCCCCACTTCCATTGATGTATTACCAACATAATTAATTGAAGCTTTAAAAAAGACTACATCACCAACATAAACAGGATTATGAAAATCAAGACTATCTATAGAAGCTGTAACAACATTACAACCTGCGTGTCTTTTTGCAACTACACCTGCTGCAGTGTCTATAAGCTTCATAATGACCCCACCATGTACGTTGCCTGCTGGATTTGCATCCTGTGGATTCATCTCTTGAGCAATTACTACACTTGTTTCTTTGACAGTTTTCCCTTCCATATAAAAAAATAGAAAAGGGGCTTTTTAAGCCCCTATTTTTATTCTTTCATTTTTGAAATTGCTTCCTTAATCTCATCAACGGATGCACCATCTTCAATGGTTGAGAGATCGCCAAGATCTTCACCTGTCCAAAGCTTTTTCATAACCCTTCTCATGATTTTACCACTTCTTGTTTTTGGCAACATTTTAACAAACTGGATATCTCTTATTACAACAATTGGACCCATAACATTTCTTACATGCTGAATCAATTCTTTTTTCAGCTCTTCCGATGGTTCATAACCAGATTTCAAAACTACAAAGGCACAGGCAACTTCCCCTTTTAATTCATCAGGTACGCCAGAAACACCTGATTCAGCAACAGCGGGATGGGATATTAATGCATTCTCTATTTCTATAGTGCCTATCCTGTGAGCAGAGATTTTAATTACTTCATCTGCTCTACCTACAAACCAAATATATCCATCCTCATCTCTATATGCACCATCACCGGAACAATACATGCCTTTTAAAGTATCCATTTTCTCCCAGTAATCATTTTTATATCTTTCTGGATCTCCCCATAGAGTTGGAGTAAGTCCTGGAAAGGGTTTTTTAATAACAAAAATACCCTTTTCACCTGGTGCACAGGATTTTCCAGTTTTTTCATCGACAATATCAACTTGAACACCTGGGACCGCTAAAGAAGATGAACCAGGTTTGATTGGGTATAATCCAAGCCCATAGGGATTAGCAATAACAGGACCTGAAGTTTCTGTCTGCCACATGTGGTCTATAACTGGAATTCTATTCTGGAATACTTCAAGTTGCATCCACTCCCATGCTGCAGGGTTTAAAACCTCACCTGCACAGAATACCCTTTCAACAGAACTTAGATTATGTTTTCTTGCTTCTTCTATGCCTAATTTCATCAAACCTCTAACACCCGTAGGTGATATCCATAAAGCAGTAACCTTATTCCTTTCAATCACATCCCATATCATATCCTTTCTCGGATAGTCAGGTGTACCTTCATATAAAACAGTGGTACAACCAGAAATAAGTGGACCATAAACATTATAACTATGGCCAACAATCCAACCTATATCTGAAGTAGCAAACCAGACATCATCGGGCCTGATTTTATAAATCCATTGTCCCATAGAATACACATATTGCTGGTACCCTCCATGTACATGGACAGTAACTTTTGGTTTGGCTGTTGTACCAGATGTGGGCAGTAAAAATAAAGGCTCGTTAGATTCCATCATCTCTATATCATCCCTCTGCCCTTCACCTAAACTTAAAAACTCTTCCCAGTAAATATCTCTACCTGGTACCATAGGCCTTTCTTTATCATGCGACCTTTTTAAAACTACTACCTTTTTTACCTGTCCCTGAGGGACTTCATTTAATGCATCATCTATAACCTTTTTAAGCTCTATTGTTGCGCCTCTTCTATGGTTCACATCCTGTGTTAATATATACTCAGCACCAGAAAGGTTTATTCTATCTGCAACAGCTTTATAAGAAAAGCCTGCAAAAATTACTACATGAATAGCACCAATCCTTGCACAAGCAAGCATTGCCACAACAGGCTCAATACCCATCGGCATATAAATAACAACCCTATCACCTTTTTTGACCCCCATGCCTCTTAAAGCTGCAGCATATTTCTTTACAAGATGTAACAACTGAGCATATGTTACAACCCTTGTTTCACCAGTCTCTGCTATCTCCGAAACTATTGCTGCCTTTCCTCCTCTGCCTTTCATAACATTGTAATCCACAGCACTAAAACATATATTTGTCAATCCTCCTATATACCATTTAAAAGTGGGATAATTCCACTCAAAAACCTTATCCCATTTTTTAAACCAGTATATTTCATCCATTGAACACAGTGCCGCATTTTCCCAGAAACCTTCTAAATCTTCATATCCCCATTTTATAAAGGACTGTACCTGGGGTGGTATTAGATAAACTTTTTTCCCCTCTTTTTCCATACTCTCCCTCCTTATAAAACAATTTTTTGATTAAACTAACAAAAAAAAAAGATAAAGTCAAATGCTTTTTTATTTTTACAAAATTTTTTTTATTAAAACTAAACTATTCTTCAATATAACCTAATTTATGAGAGATTTCATTTGCAGCTTCTTTTACAAGTGGGATAAAAAAGTTTTTTAATTTTTCATCATCCATTCTTATTGACGGTGCTGATATTGAGATTGCACCAACTATTTTTCTTGTATAATCTCTAATAGGTGATGCCACGCAACGAACACCAAGATCAAGTTCTTCTAAATCAAGGGCATAACCATTTGCTTGTACTTCTTTAAGTTGTTTAAAAAGTTCCGTTCTGCTTGTAATTGTATTAGGTGTAAATCTTTTTAATTCTTCATTTGGAAATATCTCAAGTAACTCTTCTTCCGTCACATTGCTAATTAACGCCTTACCTGAAGCACAGGCATGAAGTGGCAACCTCTGTCCTATTCTACTTGTAACTTTTACTACCTGGTTTGCTTCAAGTCCATCAATATAAACACACCCATTACCTCTAAGAACACTTATATAGATATTTTCATTGCACTTTGACAACAACTCTCTCATAACAGGATGAGCTTGTCTAAGCAAACCTAAATGTTTGATAAAATGTTGCCCTAATTCTAAAACTTTTACGCCTAATTTATAATTACCAGTTTGTTTATCTTGTTCAATATATCCTCTTGACTCTAATGTTGCTAATAACCTAAAAACATTATTTTTATGTAAACCAAGTTTTTTACTTAATTCAGTAACACCTAATTCATCGTTTTCACCTTTAAAGGCTTCGAGCAAATCAATGGCATGCATTACTGACTGGATGACATAATCTTTTTTGTTTCTTTTTCTTTCCTTAACTTTACTCATTTTAGTATCCCCTTTTTTATTTTTTAAAAAATTATATTTATTGTTTTTCAATAATTTATAATATAACCTCAAAATAAGTCAAGTTTTTTTAAAACTATGTTTTTTTTTAACTAATAAGAAAATTTTCACAATTAAAACAATGGATTTTCGCTTGACAGTAATAAAATATTTATGATAATTAAAGAGCAATAAAACTATGAGGAGGGAAGTATGTCAGAAAAAAAGAGTTTTGAGTCTTTATCTCAAGAATCAAGGAAATTTTACCCACCAAAAGAGTTTGTCGAACAAGCTTATGTGAAAAGTTATGAAGAGTACAAAAAAATGTATGACCGTTCTATCAACGACCCCGAAGGCTTTTGGTCTGAGATGGCAAAAGAGTTAGTTGAGTGGTACGACAGTAACTTCAAGAGAGTAGAATACTATGATTTTGAAAATGCTATTATCAAATATTTCGAAGGTGGTAAGCTCAATGTGAGTTACAACTGTTTAGATAGGCATATCAAAACATGGAGAAGAAACAAAGCAGCACTAATCTGGGAAGGAGACAACTACGAAACAAGAACACTTACTTATCAACAGCTCTATAGAGAAGTTAACAGATTTGCAAATGTACTTAAAAAACTGGGAGTCAAAAAAGGTGATAGAGTAACTATCTATCTCCCAATGATATTAGAATTACCTATAGCAATGCTTGCTTGTGCAAGAATTGGAGCTATTCATAGTGTTATTTTTGGAGGTTTTTCTCCAGCATCAATAGTTGATAGAATTGAAGATGCAAAATGTTCATATCTTATAACTGCAGATGAAGGGTTAAGAGGCGGTAGGATTGTACCACTTAAGAAAAACGTTGATGAAGCACTAAACGACCCAAGAGCATCAACTATAAAAACAGTTATCGTATTTAAAAGAACTGGCAACCCCGTAAATATGAAAGAAGGTAGGGATTTTTGGTGGCATGAACTGATGGCTGATCCTGAGATTTCCGATTACTGTGAACCTGAAGTTATGGACGCAGAAGATCCTTTATTTATACTTTATACATCCGGTAGTACTGGAAAGCCTAAAGGAGTTTTACATACAACAGGTGGTTATTTAGTTTATGTAACCACAACATTTAAATATGTTTTTGATTACAAAGACCACGATATTTTCTGGTGTACTGCAGATATCGGTTGGGTTACAGGACATAGTTATATTGTATACGGCCCTTTAAGTTATGGAGCTACATCTCTTGTTTTCGAAGGTGTACCTAACTATCCAAAACCTGATAGGTTCTGGGAAACTGTTGAAAAATATAAAGTTAACATTTTTTATACCGCACCCACTGCAATAAGAGCTATGATGAGAGATGGTGACCAATGGCCTAACGGTAGAGACCTATCTTCATTAAGGCTTTTAGGTACAGTTGGAGAACCAATTAACCCCGAGGCATGGGTATGGTATTATAACGTAATAGGACGTCAGCGTTGCCCAATAGTTGATACATGGTGGCAAACTGAAACAGGTGGTCACTTAATTGTTACACTGCCTGGTGCTTCTTTCCAAAAACCCGGGTCAGCAGGTTTACCTTTCTTTGGTGTAGTTCCTAAAGTAGTTGATGACAATGGTAATGAAGTTGGTATTAATGAAGGTGGTAAACTAATAATTGAAAAGTCATGGCCAGGCATTATGAGAACAGTCTATGGTGACCATGAAAGGTTCAAACAAACTTACTTTAGCATGTATAAAGGAAAATACTTTACAGGTGATGGTGCAAGAAAAGACGAAGATGGCTACTTCTGGCTAATGGGAAGGGTAGATGATGTTATAAACGTTTCAGGTCATAGAATAGGTACTGCTGAAGTAGAGAGTGCTTTGGTCTCACACAAAGCTGTTGCTGAGGCCGCTGTCGTTGGAATGCCCCATGAAATTAAAGGTCAGGGTATATATGCATATGTTATCCTTAAAGAAGGTTTAACACCAACAGAAGAACTTCGCAAAGAATTGATTCAACATGTTAGAAAAGAAATTGGACCTATAGCAACACCTGATATATTACACTTTGTTCCTAACTTACCCAAAACAAGAAGTGGAAAAATTATGAGAAGGATTTTAAGAAAGATTGCTGAGAACGAGTTTGAAAATATTGGCGATACAACAACCCTTGCTGATCCTACAGTTGTTCAGATTATCATCGAAGGTAAAAAGAGTGGTAAGTATGGTTTACAATAAGCAGATATTAACTTTTTAGATAAAAAGGCTACCCTTGAGGTAGCCTTTTTTATTTTAACATCTTAATTTCATGTTTAAATCTTTTAACAACTTAAATGCTTTTATGCATTCATCGATTTCTAACGTTCCCATGCCACAGCTTGGTGTTAACATTATATAATTACCAACATCTTTTATCCCAACTATTTCCTTTATTTTTTCAACAATGTTCATTGTTAATTCATAAATCCCATTAAATGTTACTTTTTTAAGCTCTTCTTTATCGGTTGGTACTACTCCTAAAGCTATATACTTATTTTGCATGAAAAATGACTTTATTGCATCCTCATAAAGTAGGAATTCCTTATAAAATTTATAAGCATCAAAATTTACAATATTTAGTGGAAGCTTCAAAATAAAATCCCAATCTGAATTTCCACATATGTGAATGCCTTTTAAAAAAGGAAGGTTATGAAAAATTTTTGTAAACACGTTTTCTACAATTTCATAGGATATGTTTGTAACAGCAGAACCAATTTCAGAAAGTATTGGTTCGTCAAAGAATATAATAATAGTACTTTTTTCTGATACTTCCTTGAAACAATTATACTGAAACAATGCCTTTTGCCTCAAAAAAAGAGGTATAGAGTCAAGATAGGTTTCATCTTTAAATAGCCTTTCACCGTACTCATTAACATGAGAAGTTAAAAAAGTTATAGGACCAATCACTTGGCCTTTTAAAACAGAAGGTTTTATTTGAGTTTTTTTTAGATAATCAAGAAAAAGATAGAACCCTTTCGCTCTATTTATGCTTATTACAAATTTGTCCCATCTATCATTTAATGCGTATTCTAAATAGTTACTGAGACTTATTATAATTTCATCGCTTTTTTTAAATAATACCTTGCCATCTTTTTCATACCAACCAGGAATGTTGTCAAGGTATTGGAAATCCATGCTTTCAAGGTAGGAATATCGTGGAAACTGCGGCCAGGTGGGTGTATTTGGAAAAAACTGGAAGACTGCCTCAACACCACTTACTGGGTCAGTGTGAGGCAGACTTCCTATCAATAATGGTAAAAATGCATTAATCAAATTATAGTTCAAGCCAGGAATGAGAATATAAAACTTTACCTAACAATACTCTTACGCTTTTTGCGTAGTGTTGTTGCTTTTCAGTTAATTGTGACATATCGGGTTCATAACCATCCATCATCTTAAACACAAGTTCCTCAATATCTGTGAGTCCACCCTTTGCATAATCCATAAGCTCCTTATCATAGGTATCTACAATAGCAGAATAAAGCCCTAACTTTTTAAGCATTATTAGGTACGCCCTATTAAGAACCCTTCTTAGCTCGTCTGTAGGTGCACCGTTTGATACATTTGAAAGACCACAGGTCGTCTTTGCGCCAGGACAAATATCCTGAACCTGAGGTAAAAACTCCTGGAAGGCAAGCACCTGGTTTAAATCAACGGATATTGGTAATACTATCGGGTCAACCCAAAGTTTTTCATTGGGTATGCCTAACTCTGCTGCTGCATTCATGATTGTAACAAGACACATTGCCCTTTCATTTGCATCACGAGGTATACCTTCATCAGATAATGTTAGTGCAACAAAATCACAGCCATATTTTTGAACAAGTGGTAACTTTGTTGTCAATGATTCTTGTCTTGCATCAATCGAGTTTATTACAGGTAGGTTCTTTTTAGCAGCTTTAAGTCCTGCTTCAAGAGCTACAGGGTTAGTTGTATCAAGGAAAAGTGGTAAGTCAGTAACTTCCTCTACCGTCTTGACAAGCCATTCCATCATTTCATCACCAGCTTTTCTTGCTGGTCCTAAGTTTAAATCCAAATAATCTGCGCCTGCTTCAGTCTCTTCAACTGCCATTTTCTGAATTGGAGCTTTGTTTTTCTCCCTAATTGCTGGTCCAATTGTTTTTGACATTATGTTAATACTTTCAGCTATTGTTATGACCTTTTTATTAGACATTTTCTCCCTCCCTTTATAGTTTCCACATTTTCAAAAATTTGGGTAAATCACCTGCTTCTCTCGGACCTATTTGTACTTCCCAGCCTTCACCAAGCTCTTCTTGAAACTCACCAGAAAGCTGTGCCACATATCCTGGAATTATTATCTTTCTATGTTTAACTTTTTGTGTGATATCTGTCTTTTTCACATAAGCTGCCATCGCATCTGCAACAAACTTACCTGCAGACCATGCCGTCAAGACAGAAAGCCCTTCTGTATCCATAATCATCAACCAGCAAGGCACCCTGCTTGCCTCAATCTCAGCAGAAACGATGAAGTAAGTAAGAGCAAAATTGACTGTGATAATGACAGGTGAATTCTCGTCAGGATTGTTAATTGGGTAAATACCCGGCTCAACAACCATTGGTCTCTGTGGGTCAGTGAATATATTCATTCTTGAAACGGTAATTGGTAGTATCTTCGCTGGATCAGGATCTGATATAACGACTATCCCAGCATATTGTGATATTAATCCTGCTGCCACAACTGCTTCAAGCATTGAATCTTGAGTAATATCGCTAACGACAACAAAGGTTGGATATCCTACTTCCCTTACTTTCTGCTTGATTGATGCCCTTCTTGCAAACACATTATCCTTTACCGCATCTTTAATAGTTTTAGGAGATGAATCTATAGCAATATCCTTAATACCTGACGAAGCAAGTTTTGCTGTTACAGTTGTCACTTCGTCTAAATTTGCCCCCTTTGCTACAACTGGAAGGGCATTTGCTGAGGCAATTTTTGCCACTTCATCTACATTTGATATTGTTGCTGCATAAAGCAATGGGCGGTTTGCTTTATATTTTTCTGCTGATTCTTTTAATGTCTCAAGATTGTCAGTCATTATGACGAAGGGTTTTTCCGTAGCAGCTACCTTTTCTAATAGAGCCATAAACTTTGCCTTATCTCCACTTTCATTCTTTACAGCTACCATATCAATGCAAAGTTTTTTACCAACCCTTTCAAAGCAAATGGATTTTACCTTTTCGAGTTTTGAAGAGACTACATCATCAGACTCTATATCTTTAATAAGAATTGTAATTGGTGTTGGATTAAAAAAGGTCTTTTCATGTCTAAACATTACTGTCTCACCACCAACTTTTACTGCATTTGCACCTGAACCTATAGTAAACTCTCTAATTGGTGGTGCTGTTGCTTCAGAGAGTTTTGCTTTTGCTTCTTCTGAAACGTAAGGGCAAAGACTAATATCTGCCTTTCCTGCAGCAAGCTTCATTGCAAAAGCAAGACAAGTGGGTTCGCCACATTCTTTACAGTTTGTTTGTGGTAATAACTTATAAATTTGAATCCCTGTAAGTCCCATATCTCTGTCTCCTTATTTATATTTTTTTAAAAAAGTGGATCCATACTTAGTACTGGATGGTTTACTTTCTGCAAGTATTCTAACAATTCCTCTTCTGTAGTTGCAATAGTCTCATCGGCAATTTTATTATAAAAATCTTCTAGCCCTAATTCCTGTGCTCTTTTTTCCAAGCCTTCCTTTAAGAATTCTTTTAATGCTTTTGGCATCCAAACTACACGAGCCAACCCACCTTCTGCAAGTAAGAACTTCTTACTTAAAACAAACTGTCTTGAAATACCAACAAATCCAGGTGTCTGAGCTCCACCACCTACCTGTCCTGCCAGTGTCGAAAATGCCATCCCACATGGTGTCATTCCATTGTAATCACGGTCAACAATCATAAACCCTTGAGACATTGGTAAAACAACAACTATCGCTTCAAAGCAACCGCATGAGGTCATAGGATCTTCCATAATCGAATATGCATTAAATCTTTCTATTGCATTACCTGATTTTTCATAAACAAACTGGTTTACTGTACCCCATTGACCTTTGACAGGGTCTATTTCTTCAGCCTTTGGAATAGGCTGGTTAGGACCTGTTGGGTTGATTTCGTATGCAGCACGACAGTCAAGCCAGTTATATGCTCCACAAAGACCTGGTCTTTCTGGCGTTACTACGCAAACATGTGTTGGAGCAAAGGACTGACAGAGTGTACAAGAATAAAAAACGTCTACACTTTCATCTGTCATACCTGCCATTCTCTCTTCTCTCTTTCTATAGGTTTTTCTTGCCACCTCGAGAAGCTCTTTGACTTTTTCTGGTTCTGTGTATATTTTTACCTGTATCTTATCAAGGATGTTGCCAAAGTCATTATGTAGTTTTGCATGAAGGATTGTGCCCAAGTGTTTCAACCTAAAACCACTGTCATAAGCCTTTTTGGTTATTCTCATCCAAATTATATCTCTCTGTCCGATATGTAGCACACCTTCTGCTTGGTTCAGTAAATGATGGAACTGTCTCTCAAGAATTGGCTCAAAGTCTTCCTGCATCTTCCTACCAGCAACTTCAACCCAGATTGCTATAGGCACTGTGGCACCTTCAGGTATCTCATCCAAATCGGGACCGATGACTTCGAAGTGACCATCTTTTACTTCGTCCATATCTTTCATTTGACAGAACTCGAAGCCAAAGGATTTTGGGCCACCTAATTCAACTCTCATGTTTTCTTTTTTAATCCTTTCACCTTCATAGGCAGGACCATAAGAAACTGGAATGTCAATCTTTGTTACAGTAACTTTAAGACCTCTTACTTCAACAGCCTTATCAACAATCTCATCAAGTGGTACATTACTTACAACGTGTTCGTATGTACAAATACCTGTAGGCAGTATCTGTGGAATGTTAGTATGAGCTATTGCAGGGAATCCGTAATTGATTGCACCTGCTGCTGCTGCATACCTTTCATCGGTAACCTCGTCAAGGGCAAGCACAAAGGCAAAAACCCTGTTTTTATTATAAAGTAAAACGTTTTTATAATCTCCAGGCTTGATACCACCAAAGGCAAGTGCTGCCCTTGTAGCAAAACCTAATGAAAAGATATGGGCTGAGATAGGTTCACCAAAGGGAACTAATCTAGTACTCCATCCTAACTGCATACCTGCTTGCTTAAGCTGCTCTGCAAACTTACCACCAGCCATAAATACATAAAGCTGTTTTTCAATAAGTTGTTTTGCAAGCCTTACAGCAGTATCAACATCTGGGGCTTCTCCAACTACTGCTGCAAAACCAGGAGCTGTACCATCAACAAACTCAACACCTCTTTTTCTTAATATAATGTCATCTGCTGCACCTAACCAGAGATGGTCTTCATCGCAGTCCTCAGCTATGAAATATGGGATTGGATCTTCAAGATATTTAAGTGCTTCCTCAATTTCAAAAAGAAAAAGTGTTGCTGCACCTGCATCAAGAGCATGTCCAAGATAAGGTACCCAAACCTTATCTTCTACATGAGGTGGTAACAGACTTTTACATTTTTCCAACACTGGCTTCATGTCACCTAATGTTTTAACGGGATGTCCTAAGAGACCGTAGATTACTGGTAAATAATATCCTGTGTTAGGCAGTTCTACTTTTTTGTCAGGACCAAACTTTTCTAATGCTTCTTCATACTTTTTGGAGACCCTATCATATACCCCATAGGCCCCCCTAATCGCTGCTGATGCAATAATTTTTGACATAAAATCCCCCTTTTATTTAAACTATTAAAAAAATGCTTTCATAAATTCTCTTACAAGTTTAACAGATTCTGGATGTCTTAAAACCATAATATCAGAACCTGCGACAAGTAAATTTATAGCTGTAATTGCTTCCCACAAAATTCCACGAGTTGCGAGATCTCCAAAAGTAGGTTCTTCTGCCTCTGTTATCTTTGCTTCTCTTGCCTTCCATGCCTCTTTACCAATCATATTTATAAAAGGTGATTTTAGCTTATCATCACCCTGTGCAAGAGCTGCTAATCTTATTCTTTGCATTACTGAAAAGGTATACTCTATACCATAACCTAATCCACCTGTTGTCGGGTCTATAATGATAGATTCCATTGGAACACCTAAGTTACCAAGTAAAATGTTTAACTGTTTTGCTAAATTAACATCTATCGGGGAACATGCAGCAACTTTGTGTTGATAACCAATTGCTGCACCACCGACGGTTCTGTAATTTTCATCATCTGCTGGACCTACAAGGATTACCTTACCATGACAGGCTTCACCCACTGCCTTCATTACTTCTCCATCTTTTTCACTGTTTAAACTACCATACACAATCAATGGGATGTTTATAGCATCTAACACTGCCTTTGCGGTTTTTGCAGCTTCTTCTGCCGAACGATTCATACCATTTGGGTCTGTGCTAACAAGACTCAAACAAATCATATCAGCCTTGTACTCATTTTGACATTTTAATGCCCATTTAACAGGATCATCATAGACATCTCCAAATGCATCAACAAGCGTTTGTGGCCATTCTTCTGGTTTTGTGTCAAGAACTTCCATAGCAATTTTTGGTGGGTTTGGAACAGGGCCATCGAAGGTATATATGCCTGATAAAACAGACTGACCTCCGACTTTAAGATCTGAAATACTTACTTCTGTAATTGTGTTATTGTACTTCTCGACTGGTTCTTTAAATGCCATATCCCCTCTCCTTTCTATTTATTTTATTGCAATATATTTATCTACAAACTCATCAACAATTTTAACTACAGGGTTGTTGTCAGGAAGTTTAAGGGTGGGAATTCCCTTTTCATCAAACTCTCTAATTGTATCATCTGCTGGCAATACACAGGCAAGTTCAAGACCCATTTTTTCAATCTCCCCCCTTGTATCTGGTGTTATATCACCAACAACCCTATTTAAAATAACAACAGTTTTGTTAATCTTTAGTTTTAGTTCGTCACATAAATCGCGAATTCTTGCCGCTGTTATTACTCCCCTCATTGAAGCATCAGTTACAATAACCATTAGGTCAGCACCATGAGTTGTTCTCCTACTCATGTGCTCAAGACCAGCTTCGTTATCAATTATTACATAATTATAATTATTTGCAAGAATGTCAACATATTTTTTACATAAAACATTTGCATAACAGTAGCAACCTGGTCCTTCAGGTCTACCCATAGCAATTAAATCAAACCCATCTGCCTCTACTATGGCTTGTTGAACTCTGTAACCTATATAAGCATCTTTTGTCATCCCAGGTGGGACCTGTAACATTTCTTCCCTTATCCTACCAATCGTCTCGGTAATTTTAACACCCAAGACTTCATTCAAATTACAGTTCGCATCTGCATCAACAGCAAGAATTGGTGATTTCCCTTTTTTAAGAAGACTGCGTATAATAAGACCTGCAACTGTTGTCTTACCAGTCCCCCCTTTACCCGCCATTGCAACAAAAAATGCCATACTTTCAACCTTTCTTAAACTTCCCCATTACCCCAGGAAAATTATTTAAATTTGTATGTGGCAGAAATAAAGCTGCCACATATTCTTCCATAAAACTTGAGTAATTACTTAACTCAATATTAGTCATCATATTAGCACATTTTTCTGCTTCTAACAACTTATCTTTTGATAGTGCTATTAACCGAGCTCCAGCAAGAGAGCTATTACCTACATACATAAACCTTTCAACAGGAATTTCTGGAAGGAGTCCAATCGTAATAGCTTTTTCTATGTTAATAAAGCTTCCAAACCCACCAGCAATTATAAACTTATCAATATTACTAAAATCAAGCCCTACACTTTTTAGCAATACAGAACAACCAGCATAAATGGCACCTTTTGTCCTTATAATATTGTCTATATCAACTTCAGTTATAACTAAATCAACCCCTATCTGAGTTTCGTCCTTCCATGCTAATACATATTCATAACCATTTTCACCTTCTCTCACTCTCTTTGTATTCAAATTTTTGACAAATTTACCATTTGGAGTTATGATACCTGACTCAAAAAGTTCTGCTATCAAAATTATCATCCCTGAACCACAAATACCTTTGGGTTTGACCTTTCCGATTGTAAATATGGTAGGCTCTAAGGTTTCTCTATCTATAACAACATTTTCAATGGCACCTTTTGTCGCTCTCATCCCATACTTAACTCCACCGCCCTCAAAAGCTGGACCAGCAGAACATGAAGCTGTTACCATCCAATCACTATTACCAAGCACTATTTCACCATTTGTTCCCACATCAATAAATAAAATTAATTCCTGACTTTGATGAATACCACATGCCATAACACCTGCAACAATATCTCCACCTACATAACTCGCAATAAGAGGTGCCGGATATAGATAAACATGGTCTGCAACATCAAATCCTAAATTTTTTGCCCTTATAAAGGGAAAAAAATTTACAGTTGGCACATAGGGATCTTCACGGATGTATTTAGGATTCAAACCAAGCAAAAGATGGGTCATTGTAGTATTACCAGCAGTTACTATTATTGAAATTTTACTTTTATCAATATTTGCCTCTTTAATTGTTTCATTTATAAGATTGTTCAAAACTTTTATTACTACTTCCTGAAGTCTTTCTAAACCACCTGGTTTTACCGCATAAAGAATTCTAGTAATTACATCTTCACCATAACTAATCTGGGGATTGTAATCAGATGCTTCTGCTAGAATTGTCTTACTTTTCAAATCTACTAATTGAACATAAAGCGTTGTAGTTCCTACATCTATTGCAATACCATATAAATCTTCCTCAGTATTACCCTCTTCAATACCTAAAATCTTAGGTACAAGGCCTGGTTTTTCAAGAATAATTGCAGTTACCTTCCAATCTGATTTTCTTAATGTATGTGCAAGATTTTTCAAACACTTAAAATCTATATCAAGAGATTCATAATCATACTGTTTTTTTAATCCAAGTATTAACCTTGATAGGTCTGACATATTATTTTCTATTGTTGGCTTTGATAATTCTAAATACCTTTTTACAACAACAGGGGAAGTTTCAAAAATTTCTTCGATGGTTATCTTGGCTGCTGTTAAACCAAAGGTCTGTTCTTCTTTATAAGATTCTTTTCTTTTTAGTACAGACCTATCAAGTTTAGATTCCGCAGGAATCTTAACAACACAATCGGAGAGCACCGTTGTCTGACAGGCAAGCCTGTATCCCATATCCCATTCTTCATTTGTAAGCTTCTCCGACCTTTTACTTTCGTAATTTCCTTTTTCTATAAATACTTTGCACTGTCCACACGTCCCAATACCACCACACGATGCATTAATGTGAGCACCTGCTGCATGTGCTGCTTTCAGTATCGTAGTACCTATTTCAACAGAAGAAGATTTTTGGTCAGGTAAAAAATCTACTATCACTTTGTCCATATCTAAAATTTTATATGCAAAAATTCATATATTCCAATTCAAAAAATAGATAAAAAAGGTTTATTTTTGATTATTTATCTATAAAAACAAAAAGTCAATCATAAAAACAAACTAAAAAAGATGCGCAATTGACCTAATTGTCAAATCAAATAAACTACCCGGTAAAATGCCTATATTCAAAACCCCTAAAGCTGAAATTACAATTGCAATGACTTGCGCAGCACCAATATTTATAATAGAAACTTCCTCTTCTCCTTCTCTAAAATACATGTAAACTAAAACTCTTAAATAGTAATAAGCTGATATAGCTGAATTTAAAACACCAATTATAGCTAATGATACATAACCTGCTTGAATAGCACCTGTAAAAATATAGAACTTGCCTGTAAATCCTGAAGTAGGTGGTACTCCTGCGAGTGAAAACATAAAAATTACCATCATTAGTCCAAGAAAGGGATGTTTAAACCCTTTCCCAGCAAGATTTTTAAGCTCTGTACTATGTTCCTCTTTTTCAAAAAAGCTTATTACTGCAAATGCACCGATATTCATAAACATATAAGAAATTAGGTAAAAAATCATAGCTCCTAAACCAATCTGGTTCAGTGCAGTAAACCCGACAAGTAAATATCCTGCATGGGCGATGCTCGAATATGCAAGCATCCTTTTTACACTCTTTTGTACCAATGCTGAAAGATTGCCCAATGTCATGGTAAATACTGCCAAATAAGCCACAATACCTGTATAATCAACTACAACACCCCTAAGACCTAATAAATAAACTCTAAATAGCATAGAAAAGGCTGCTGCTTTGACTGCAGTTGCCATAAAAGCAGTCACTGTTGTTGGTGCTCCTTCATATACATCTGGTGTCCACATATGGAATGGCACAGCAGCAATTTTAAAAACAACACCTGCAAATACAAGTGCTGAACCAACAAGCAGAGGTAGTGATTTTTCTTCCATGAAATATTTTGCATAGTTTTGTAACATATATGCCATATTTGTAGTCCCAAATGAACCGTATAAGAATGCTACTCCTAACAGAAAAATTGCCGTTGAAAAAGCACCTAATAGAAAATACTTCATAGCTGCTTCTATCGACCTTTCACTATGTTTGAAAAGTCCAGCAAGTATATACACTGATAGAGACATTAGTTCTAAACCTAAAAATAAAACAAGAAAATCGAGAGAAGCAACCATAAAGGACATGCCAGCAACAGCAAAATTTATTAATGCATAATATTCTCCACTATGTTTTATTTTATTTTCAATATACTTATCAGAGAGAAGAGATACCAAAAAACCTGAACTAATAAAAATAGCATTAAAAATACCTGCAAGTTCATCATAAATAATAATATTGGAAAAACCAAGCTTTCTCGAACCAAAGAGATAGGCATTTACTATGAATGCAATAGCCATACCTAATGCTGAAACCTGTCCTAAATAGCCACCTTTAGAAACCTTAGTATATCCTCCTATTAACATTAGTAAAAAACCAAAAAAGACAAGTATAAGTTGAGGTGCTATACACAAAAAGTTTATATTAAGCTCGCCCATTTATTTTTCCCCCTTTATCCCTCCAATGGTATTGGGTGCTACTTGTATATTCATGGTTATATGTTTGTTATACCTGTTTAGAAACTCATTCACTGAAATATGCATCTTTCTCAAAAAATAGTTTGGGTATAAACCCATAATGAAGAACATCAATATAATGGGTACCATTGCCAATATCTCACGTAAATTCATATCCTTTATCTTTTTATTCTCTTCATGAACTATAGGGCCATACATAACCCTCTGATACATCCATAACATATAGGCAGCAGATAAAATCACGCTTGTTGCAGCAAGTACTGCCCAGACTGGATTTGCTTTAAAGGCACCAGCAAATATAAGGAATTCACCTACAAACCCATTTAAACCTGGCAGGCCTATAGAAGATAGAGTTACCACCATAAAAAAGGCAGCAAAAACAGGTATCTGCTTTGATAACCCACCAAAGTCAGCTATGAGTCTTGTATGTCTTCTTTCATATAACATTCCAATCATTATAAATAGGGCGCCCGTTGAAAGCCCATGGTTTAGCATCTGATAAATTCCACCTTCAATGCCCTCTTTATTTAGCGCAAACAACCCAAGCATTACAGCACCTAAATGGCTTACTGATGAATAGGCTACAAGTTTTTTTACATCGGGTTGCATCATTGCAACAAGAGCACCATAAATAATGCCAATAATAGATAATGCTACTAAAAGAGGCGTTGCTGCTGCTGTGGCATTGGGAAATAAACCCATAGCAAACCTAATAAAACCATAAGTTCCCATCTTTAATAAAACTCCTGCAAGTATTACACTTCCCGCTGTAGGAGCTTCTACATGGGCATCTGGCAACCATGTATGTAACGGAAACATGGGAACTTTTATTGCAAAGGAAAGTGCAAAAGCAGCAAACAACCAGATTTGTATTTCATAGGGTGGAATATTTTCATAAAGTTTAAGCAGATTAAACGTATAAACACCTGTTTTGCTCCCCACATAAAAATATAAGACTAAAATTGCAACCATCATTAAAACACTTCCGAAAAGTGTATACAAAACAAACTTTATAGCTGCATAAATCCTTCTTTCCCCACCCCATACACCAATAATAAAATACATAGGAATCAACATTAACTCCCAGAAAACATAAAATAGTACAAGATCAAGTGCTACGAAAGCCCCAAGCATGCCCGTTTCCAGTACTAACATACAAATCAAAAACTCTCTAACGTTTTTCTTTATATAAGTCCATGAGCATAAAATACATATTGGAACAAGAAAGGTAGTTAACATAAACAGTAAAAGTGAAATACCATCTATACCTACAAAATAACTAATCCCGAGTCTTTCTACCCAGGTATACATTTCTGTAAACTGCATTTCTGAAGTATTTTCATTAAAATAAAACAGAATGGGCAAGGATATGATAAAATCTATTAAAGCAATAACAAAGGCTATCCCTTTAAGAACACGTTCATTTTCTTTACTTATCATCAAAAGTATAAGTGCACCTAATATTGGAAAAAAAGTAACTATACTTAATATTGGAATCCCCTGCATGTCTTACCCCTCTTAAAATATAAATATGCTAAGTATTAATACTACACCCAAAATAATACCCACAGCATAATTCTGTATTGAACCCGTTTGCAATTTACTTACTACACCACCAAAATACTGAACTAAAGCACCAACACCATTGACAATACCATCTACCACAAGCACATCAAACTTCTGCCACAATAATGTTCCTAACCCTTTGCATCCTTTAACGAAAATAAACTCATAAATCTCATCAACATAATATTTATTATAAAGTAACGTATAGAGCCCTTTAAACTTCTCACCAAGTACAACTGGAAATTGAGGACTCTTTATATAAAAGACATATGCTATCAAAAATCCAACAACTGCTATACCAACAGATGTAGCCATTAGACCATACTCAAGGGCATGGGAATAATGATGAGCTTCTATATTACCAACCTTTTTTATCACTGGTTCTAAGAAATGATGAAAATGATTACTCCCACCCAATGCCTCAGGTACACCAACATAACCACCTACTATGGAAAGAAAAGCCAAAATCACAAGAGGTATAATCATTGAGTTCGGTGATTCGTGTATGTGATGTTTCGTATGTTCATCCATCCTTTCCTTTCCAAAAAAGGTAAGGAAGGTCAGTCTAAACATATAGAATGATGTCATTCCTGCAGCAACAGCACCTATTAACCATAACATTGGATGACCATGAGGACTTGAAAAAGCCTGCCATAATATTTCATCTTTACTAAAAAATCCAGATAACCCAGGGGTGCCAGCTATAGCAAGTGTTCCTATCAGAAAAACTATGAATGTTTTTGGTATATACTTTCTCAATCCTCCCATCTTCATGATATCCTGCTCACCACCCATAGCATGTATCACGCTTCCAGCACCAAGAAAAAGTAAAGCTTTGAAAAAAGCATGTGTCATAAGATGGAATATGCCTGCAGAATATGCTGCAACACCCACACCTAAAAACATATACCCTAACTGACTAATTGTTGAGTATGCAAGAACTTTTTTGATATCTCTTTGAACAAGACCCATTGACGCTGCAAAAAGAGCAGTTATTGCACCTATCGTAGCTACTACACCTAAACTAAAAGGTGCTAAAGAATAAAGAACATTACATCTTGCAATCATATATACACCTGCAGTTACCATTGTAGCAGCATGTATCAATGCAGAAACAGGTGTTGGACCTGCCATAGCATCAGGAAGCCATACATATAAAGGTATCTGTGCAGACTTACCAGTAGCACCTACAAAAAGTAATAATGTTATTGCAGTAGCTAAAGTGCTACCATAGATTAGTACAGATTGTGCTTTATTAAAAACTTCCAAATATCTCAAGCTACCAAAGGTCACAATTATAAGAAAGATACCAAGTATAAAACCAAAATCACCCACCCTGTTTACAACAAACGCTTTTTTGCCCGCATTTGCATTATTGTGGTCCTCATACCAAAATCCAATTAATAAATAGGAACACAAACCAACGCCTTCCCATCCAACAAACATCATGAGAAAGTTATTTCCCATGACGAGTATTAACATTGCAAATACAAAAAGGTTTAAATATGTAAAAAAACGCCAGTATGATTCATCATCATGCATATACCCTGTTGAGTATATATGAATGAGAAAACCAACACCTGTTACAACAAGAAGCATAATTGCACTTAATGGATCAAGCAAAAAACCTACATCAACAGATATGCTACCAGAGTAAATCCAGGAATATGTAATTATTTCAACGACCCTATTTTCAGGAGGTAATGAAAGTAGCTGAAAGAAGGCTTTAACTGATAGTATAAAAGATACACCTACAGCTGTAATAGCAATAACATGCACTACTCTCTTTGAAAACTTGTATCCAAGAAGTCCATTAATCAATGCACCTAATGCTGGAAATAATGGAATACATATCAAATAGTTAAACATAGGCTCACCCTTACCCCTTTAGAATATTTAGTTTATCCATATCTACGGTTCCTTTAAATCTAAACAACATTACAATGATTGCAAGTCCAATGGATACCTCAGCAGCTGCAACTGCCATAATAAAAAATACATACATTAAACCAAGAGTGGTTTTTAAATAATGTGCATATGCTACGAAAAGTAGATTTACAGAATTCAACATAAGCTCTATAGACATAAAGCAGATTAGTAAGTTTCTTCTTATAATAAAACCGAGTGCACCAATGCAGAACAACAAACAACTTAAAATAACATAATAATTAATCGTTATCTCCATATTGCTCCCCCTGCTACTCCCTTTTTTTACCAAGCACAACAGCACCAATAATACCTACTATAAGCACAATAGAGACAAGTTCAAAAGGTAAAAGATAATCACTAAAAAGGGCATAACCAATAACTTTTGTTGAATCAAGACCTTTTGTCTCCATTACAAACCTATCAATGCCAGGTACCTGAGAACTAACATTTAGACCTGTTATTATAAGTTGTAATAAAAAAAGTCCAACTAGTATTGCACCAGCAATTCGTCCCGGTGTTGCTTCTATTTTAATCCTTTTTACTTCACCAAGATTTAGAAGCATAATAACAAAGACAAACAAAACCATGATTGCACCTGCATATACAATAAGCTGTATTGCAGCTATAAATTCCGCATTAAGTAACAAATAGTTTATTGCGAGAGCAATCATGACAATTATTAAGGATACAGCACTATATACAGGGTTTTTTTGTAAAACCGTTGAAATTGCAGCAATCACTGCAATTATGCCAACTATAATGGTAATGTAATTTGTTATCATATCTTTACCTCATCCCCTCTTTTTAACAATGTATCTCTATCAAGAATTAGCTCTTCTTTTTTATACGCAACATTTTCATATTGAGGTGTTAAAACTATAGCATTGACAGGACAAACTTCTTGGCAAAGTCCACAGAAAATGCATCTCCAACTGTCAAGTACATAACTTTTGGGATATCTCATACCATCTTCTAACTCTCCTATTTCTATCTTTATCGCATTTGCTGGACATATAGCTTCACAAAGTCCACAGGCAACACATTTTATACTACCATCGGCTTTCCTTCCTATTATATGAAGCCCCCTATATCTTGGAAAAGAACCTACTTTCTTTTCAGGATAAGGGACAGTAATAGGTTTGCTAAAAAAATACTTTAATGTAATCAATAAGCCTTTAATTAATGGTTTAATCATAGCCTACACCCACCTAATTTAAAATCATCATAACTAATCCTGTTACAAATATATTTGCGAGAGCTATTGGTACTAAAACCTTCCAGCCTAACTTCATTAACTGGTCAAAACGAACTCTTGGATATGTTGCACGTACCCAAATAAAAAAGAATATTAAGATAAAAACCTTTATAATAAACCAAACAAGTGGTGGTAAGAAAGGACCATGCCAACCACCAAGGAAAAGTGTTGTGGCAAGACTTGCAATTGTTATCATATTTGCATATTCTGCCATGAAAAACATAGCGAATTTCATGCTACTATAATCTGCATGGAACCCAGCAACAAGTTCTGATTCAGCTTCTGGCATATCAAAAGGTGTTCTGTTAAGTTCTGCAATGCCACAGATGATATACAATACAAAAGCTACGGGTTGATACACTATATTCCATACATGCTTTTGAGCATCTACTATTTCGACTAAATTTAATGAGCCTGTTATCATAACTACACCAATAACTGATAATGTTAAAGCTAACTCGTAACTTATCATCTGGGCTGAGCCACGAAGTGCCCCCATAAGAGCATATTTATTATTTGCTGACCAACCACCAAAAACCACACCATAAGAACCAAGACCTGCTAAAGCAAAAATGTAAAGTATGCCTATATTTAATTCTGTAATCCTCATAGGTTCTGGATTTTTCAGTAACCCAAAAAAGGTTGTATAATCACCAAAGGGAATTACTGCAAAAGTCATCAGGGCAGGTATGATACTTATCGTGGGTGCAAGCATAAAAAGCACCTTATTAGCCATTCTCGGCATGATATCTTCTTTAAAAAAGAGCTTAATACCATCCGCAATAGGTTGTAGTAAACCATGCCAGCCTGCATACATGGGACCCATACGTATTTGTATATGGGCAATAACCTTTCTTTCAATCCACGTAAGGTATGCAACACACAACATAACACAGCCAAAAACAATAACTATTTTTACAAGTGTAAAAATCACCAATGACCAATCTATCATACTGTTGTCCCCTTAACATGCTTTTTTATTCTTACAGCAGATACTTTGAATTCGGGTATTTTCGATACAGGATCAAGTACAGGGTTTGTAAGTTTATTTACTGCAGCCTCTGAAAAATGGAAATGTTTGAAAACAACACCTTTAGGTACCCTTTTCGTTAACTTAGCCTTTACTATAACATGCCCTCTTCTACTTTCAACTACTACCCATTCACCGTCATTAATACCAAGCTTATTTGCATCATCAGGATTAATTTCTATCATGCTTTCCTGGCAGTAGTAATTCAAAACCCTTGCCTTTCTGGACATTGTTGCTGAATGATAATGATAATAGTTTCTTCCCGTTGTTAATACAAAAGGATATTCCTCATCTACTTTGTCTGCAGGAGGTCTATATTCTACAGGGACAATCAACCCTTTACCTCTTGTAATCTTCCCAACATGCAGTATGGGAGTTCCTGGATGGTTTTCATCAGGACAGGGCCAGTGAATACCTTTCAATCCTAATCTTTTATACGTTATACCAGCATATTGTGGTGTAACCTTCCTAATCTCTTCAAAAATTTCTTCAACATTATTATACTTCATCTCATAACCCATTTTTGTAGCTATATCACAAATAATTTTCCAATCCTGTCTCGCTTCACCTGGTTCTTTCATAGCTTTATTTACTTTTTGTACCCTTCTTTCTGTATTTGTAAAAGTTCCCTCCTTTTCAGCAAAGGATGCTGATGGCAGTACTACATGAGCTAGCTTTGCAGTTTCTGTTAAAAATATATCCTGAACAACTAAAAGCTCCAACCCTTTTAAAGCTTCTTCCACATGGGTCAAATCAGGGTCAGTAACCATTGGATTTTCACCCATTATGTACATAGCTTTTATCTTTCCTTCACAAGCTGCATGAGTCATCTCAACTATGGTAAGTCCTGGCTTATCAGAAAGTTTTGTATTCCAGGCAGCCTCAAATTTAGCTTTATTTTCTTGTAAATGTACCTTTTGGTAACCTGGATAAACATCGGGAAGTCCGCCCATATCACAAGCACCTTGTACATTATTCTGGCCTCTCAATGGATTTACACCTGTTCCAGGACGACCAATATGACCACAAAGTAATGCCAGATTAGAAATTGCCTTGACATTATCGGTGCCTTTAGAATGTTGAGTTATACCCATGCAATAGAGAATTGCTGCATTTTTTGCTTTAGCGTACATCCTTGCCGCTTCCCTTAGCTTATCTGCTGATATACCACAGATAGGCTCAACATATTCAGGTGTATACTTTTCAACAACTTTTTTAAGTTCCTCAAAACCTTCTGTATGTTCCTCTACAAACTGCTTATTATATAAGCCTTCAGAGATGATTACATTAGCCATACCATTTAACCAAGCAACATCATGTCCTGGTTTTGGTGATAACCATAATACAGCCTCTTCAGTTAAATCAATCTTTCTTGGATCGATAACAATAAGCTTAACACCTTTATAACGGGCTAAATGTCTTAACCACATTCCTATTACAGGATGCGTTTCTGTTGTATTACTACCTGTTACAATTATTACTTCTGCCTCTTTCAGATCTTCAATGGTGTTTGTCATTGCACCTGAACCTAATGTGGCAGCCAGACCGGCTACCGTTGAGGAGTGTCAAAGCCTCGCGCAGTGGTCTACATTATTTGTCCCAATAACGGCTCTTATGAACTTTTGAAAAACATAGTTATCTTCATTTGTACACCTTGCTGAAGTTAAACCAGCAATGCTATCTGGACCATACTTATTTTTTATTTCCAAAAGTTTACCTGCAACAAAACTAAGAGCTTCTTCCCATGTTGTTTCAACGAATTCTCCATTCTTTCTAATAAGAGGTTTCGTTAGCCTTTCAGTGCTATTTATAAATTCATAACCAAAACGGCCTTTGACACAGAGAATTCCGTTGTTCGGACCTGCATCTACATTAGTGGTAACTTTTATAACTTTATTATCATAAACGTTCAATTCCAAACTGCATCCTACCCCACAATAACCACAAATTGTTGGAACCCTCTTTATCTGCCACAATCTTCCCTTTGTAGGACTAACCGTCTCTGTAAGGGCACCTACAGGACATACAGATAAACATTCTCCACAGGCAATGCATCTATCAGGATTGACAGGTTCAATCCTTGCATCAATTCCATTACCAACAATATCAAGAACATTTCTCCCTACCACTTCTCTACATACCCTTACACAACGACTGCAAACTACGCAACGGTTTGGATGATACTTGATTGCTGGAGTTGAATATTCTTTATACTCCTTCTTGAGAGCACTACTTACATATGGCTGGGTATCTACATTATACTCATAAACAAGGTCCTGTAACAAACACTCACCAGCTTTATCACAGATAGGACAGTCAAGTGGATGGTTTATTAACATAAACCTTAATATATCTCTTCTTGCATTTCTGATCTTCTCTGTATTAGTACGAATAACCATGCCATCTAAAGCTAATGTGTTACAAGCGGTTACTGGATATTCATAGCCTTCAACCTCTACAATACACATTCTGCAAGAACCAATAGGTAAAAGCTTTTCCATAAAGCAGAGAGTGGGAATATATATGCCTGCATTTTTAGCTATTTGTAGTATTGTCTGTCCTTCTTTAGCCTCTAATACCTTTCCATCTATTACTATTTGCATAGCCTTTCTTGTCCTCCTTATCTTGGATAAGCAAATGTTACAACTCTATAGCAACGCAAACATCTACTTGCTTCAAAAATAGCTTCTTCGTTAGTAAAACCTTTTGTATATTCATTGAAGTTTGTCTTTCTAACCTCAGGTGGGTCATGCTTTATTGGGACCCTTTTGACACCACCTGGAACCCTTCTTTTCTCGTTTATGTCAAAAGGTTTTAACTCACCTATAAATTTTTCCAGCATTTGTTCATCATAAACTTCAACCTTTCCTGTTGTTAGATAATCGTTAATTTTCATTGCAGCAAGCCTTCCATGTGCACATGCCCTTATTAAAACATCAGCACCAGTTACACAATCACCACCTGCAAAGATACCCATTTTTGTGCTCATAAAGTTCTCATTTACAAGGATAGTCGCTTTTTTTGTTATCTCTACACCTTTTATTGCAGTGACACAACATCCCACATCCGCTTCCTGACCAATAGCAGGAACAAGCACATCAGTCTCAATGATAAACTCCGAACCAGGAATAGGCACAGGGCTTCTTCTACCCGATGCATCAGGTTCACCAAGCTGCATTTTAATACATTCAAGTCCCACCACCTTACCATCTTTGCTAATTAGCCGCTTTGGTGCAGTAAGCATATGAAATTTTACACCTTCTTCTTCTGCTTCTTTTACTTCAACAAAATCAGCTGGCATTTCAGCTCTTGAACGCCTATAAATGAGATTTACCTCTTCAAATCCCATCCTCAAAGCACTCCTTACACAATCCATCGCTACATTTCCACCACCAACAACTGCTATCTTTTTACCATTTGGAATCTCTTGATTAAGATTTATATATCTTAGGAAATAGACACCAGGTATGTACCCTTGTAAACTCTGATCTTCTCCTTCTATATCAAGCTTTTTATGACAATGGCAACCAAGACCAATAAATATAGCTTTAAAGCCATCATTTTCCAAATCTTCTGCAGTAAAATCAATACCAAAAGTCTTGTTGTAAACTATTTTTACACCCAATGCTTCAATACGTGCAACTTCCCCCCTTAAAATATCTCTGGGAAGCCTGTAATCGGGGATGCCAACCGCTGCCATACCACCTGGCTCTGAAAGAGTTTCAAATATTGTCACATCATAACCTTCTTTTGCTAGGAAAAAAGAAGCTGTAAGTCCTGCAGGACCTGCACCTATGACTGCCACTTTAATATTTTTTTTAGGCTTGCATTCAAAAGATGGCCAATAACCCCTTTCTAAACCAAAATCTGCTACAAATCTTTTTAAATGTTTTATCTGTATAGGTTCATCAAGGAGTGTTCTTCTACAGTTAAACTCACAAGGCCTTACACAAACCCTACCAACTACACCTGGTAATGGTAGTTTTTCACATATAGTGCAAAGAGAGGCTTCAAACCTACCAAACTTTATATTTTCTACATATTTTGGTATATCGAGGTGGATGGGACACGCCTGCATACATGGTGCAGTTACATGGGATTTATATTCAACATTATCTCTATTTTTTAATGGCTCTCTCATAGCTTTAATAAAATCGTCTCGAAAATGTTCAATAAGATAAACAAAAATCCTTGGAGAACTCTGACCAATTTCACACATTGAAGAAGCAGAAATATTTTTTGCAAGTGCTAATATAGTGTCTAAATCTTGTTCATTGCCTTTGCCGTTATAAATATTCTCCAGCATATCCCTAATTAATCTTGTACCAACTCTACAGGGTATGCACTGTCCACAAGAATAATTTTGAACTGCTTTGGAATACTCAAATGCTAACTCTACAAGATTTACTGAACTATCAAATATTTGAATACCTCCCCAACCAATGACTGCTTTAACAGGTTTATCACCATACCTCAAAGGTTCGGGATTTTCTTTATATTTTTCATTCCAGTAACTAAATACTTTTTCTGCCATATTTAACCCCTATTTTAACGGTCAATTTCACCTAGAACTATATCTATACTACCTATAACAGCCACCACATCAGCTATCATAGAACCTTTTACCATCTCAGGCAGAGCAGAAAGATTTATAAAACATGAAGACTTAATTCTAAACCTGTATGGCTTTGAAGATCCATCACTCACTATATAAAAACCCAATTCACCTTTAGCATTTTCAACAGATGCATAAACCTCGCCTTTAGGCATAGAGAAATTACCACAACCAATTTTAAATTGGTGGATAAGGGCTTCAATATTTGTCAGCACCTTTTCTTTCTCTGGAAAAACGATCTCTGGGACATGAGCTTTTATTGGCCCTTCTGGCAATTTTTTTATAGCTTGTTTAAGAATTCTATTACTCTGCCTCATTTCTTCCAATCTTACAAGGTATCTATCATAGTTATCGCCAGCAGAGCCAACGGGGATATCAAACTCATACTCCTCATATCCTGAATAGGGCTGGGCCTTTCTATAATCAAACTTTACACCTGAACCCCTTAATGCAGGCCCTGTCAACCCCCAATTTATTGCATCTTCTTTGGAAATTACACCAACACCTTTTGTTCTCGCTATCCAGATTGGATTTTTTGTAAGCAACTTGTCGTACTCATCTACATATGCATCAAAAGTATCAACAAAACTTTTTAACCTATCCATAAAACCATTTGGCAAATCCGATAAAACACCACCAATTCTGATATATGAAGGTGTTAACCTTTGCCCAGAAACCATTTCCCACATATCAAGAATCTTCTCTCTTTCTCTAAAACAATAGAAATACAAAGTCATTGCACCGATATCTAATGCATGGGTAGCAAGCCAGATAAGATGTGCTGCTATTCTTGAGAGTTCTGACATTATGACCCTTATTACTTTAGCTCTTTCTGGAACCTCTATTCCCATCAATTTCTCAACGGCCAAACAATAGGCAAGATTATTTATCATTGCAGATGTATAATCAAGCCTATCAGTATAAACAATATTCTGGATATAAGTTCTTGCCTCACCTAATTTCTCAACACCTCTATGGAGATGCCCTATAACAGGTATAGCTCTGTGCACTACTTCACCATCAAGTTCAAGAATTATTTTTAGCACCCCATGCGTTGCTGGGTGCTGTGGCCCCATATTAAGAGTCATGAATTTTTTCTGTTCGCTCATTTTTTAAGACTCCTCAATTCCCTGTAATGGGAAATCCTTTCTTAATGGATGATATTTAAAATCATCGGTCATTAAAATTCTTCTCAAATCTGGGTGGTTATTAAATCTAATTCCGAACATATCATAAACCTCTCTCTCTAACCACTCAGCGCCCTTCCAGAGAGACGTTGCGCTATCAACTGAATCCCCTTCTTTCACCCTTGATTTGACTCTAATTCTTACATTGTTTTTTATTGAATAAACATGGTAAACCATTTCAAACCTTGGGTCTTCTTCGGGATAATCTACCGCTGTTATATCAACAATCATATTGAAATCAAGACTCTCATTAGTTTTTAAAAACTTCAAAAAATCATACAACTTATCTTTCTCTACCTTAACAGTGATACAATCTATTCCATCATAAACTTCAACACCAGCAAAACTACTTATAATTTCTTTCATAAATGAACTCCTAAACCCTGTCTTTTAATGATTCCTTTTCAATTTTTGCTCTTAACATCATAATGGCTTTTAAAAGGGCTTCTGGCTTTGGTGGACATCCTGCAACATAAACATCAACAGGTATTATCTTATCCACACCCTGAACAACACTGTATGTATTAAACAAACCTCCTGAACAAGCACAAGCTCCATAGGCAATCACCCATTTAGGTTCGGGCATCTGATTATAAAGCTTGATTACATAGGGAGCCATTTTTTTAGTTAATGTTCCTGGAACTATTAATAAGTCAGCTTGTCTTGGGGAACCACGGAAAACTTCCGCACCAAACCTTGAAATATCATGTCTTGCAGATGCAGTAACCATCATTTCAAGAGCACAACAGGCTAGACCAAAGGTCATGGGCCAAAGAGAGTTTTTTCTCGCCCAGTTAACAACCTTATCTAATGATGTAGTTACTATACTTAAATGACTTTCTATTCCCATTCTAATGCTCCTTTTGCCCAAACGTATATAAAACCCAAAACAAGAATAAATAAAAATACCATCATTTCTATAAAACCTAACCAGCCCAGCTTCTTAAATAAAACAGCCCAAGGGTACATAAAAGCAGCTTCTATATCGAAAATTATAAAGAGCATAGCAATAATATAATACCTAACGGGATAACGGTCTCTTGCATCGCCAATAGGAACATTTCCACACTCATAGGGGGAAAGTTTATCTTCGTTTGGTTTTTTCTGGCCTATTAATGAAGATAAGATTACTGAACCACAAGCAAAGGCTATCGCTATGACACCTATTATAAGAATAGGCACGTAGTTTTGTAGCATCATTATCCCCCCTAAAAAACATATAAAACTTTTTAACTTTTACCCATTTTCTTTTTTAATGTCAAGCACTTTCTTAACCAACTAAAAATTTAACAGCCTTTTCAGCCCAATTCAGTAATGGTGCTGGGTAAAATCCCATAGCAATTATAAACACAATAGCAAAGTAACTGTATATCTTAACTGGAACAGTTACTTTCATCTTATCAGACTCATCAGGCAAAAATAGATAGGCCTGCCTTGCCACAAGTAAATAATAGTAAACAGATATTACACTGTTCAAAAAGGCTATTAAAACAAGAGTTAGATAACCTTTACTAATTGCTGAAGAAAATATGAACCACTTACCTGTAAAACCAACAAAAGGCGGTACACCACCAAGAGACAGCAAAGCAAGTAACAAAGCAAGGGAGAGTAACGGTGCTCTTTGACTCAAGCCTTTTAATGCTGTGATATCTGTAGTCTTCTTCTCCTTTTCGACCTGGTCGATGACTAAAAATACAGTAAAATTCATCACAAGATAGGATGTAACATAAAACAGAGTGGATGCCATCCCACTTTTATTAAACATAATCATACCAACAAGCATATAACCTGCCTGAGCTATACTTGAATATGCAAGAAGCCTTTTTAAATCTTTTTGCTGCACTGCAACAAGATTACCATAAGTCATTGTAATGATTGCTATAAGGATTAAAATCTCTTCCTGCTCAATAAAAACAGGGAAGAAATACACAAAAATTCTTAATAGCACTGCAACACCTGCTACCTTTGATACAGTTGCTATATAAGCAGTTACATTCGTACTTGCACCCTGATAAACATCAGGAGCCCAAAAACTAAAGGGTAAAATAGCAAGTTTAAAAAAGAAAGCAGTGAGAAAAAACATAAAGCCTATATGAAGAATTACATCTTTAGACATAAATATTGTACCAGTTCTCATTGAAGTTAAACTCGTATCACCATAATAGCTAAAGATAATAGAATAACCGTACAATGTAATTGCCGATGCCACAACACCTATAAACAGATATTTTATAGCTGCCTCAGCGCTTATTTTTCTATTCTTCAAAAATCCCACAAGAATAAACATAGTATAAGAAGAAAGCTCAAGCGCCAAGAAAAGAGTTATAAACTCTACAGCACTTGCAAGCATCATCATACCAAGATTTGCTGAATATAGAAAAAACAAAAATTCAGAGTAATTACTTTTAACCACATCTTCTATTCTCTTATCAGCCATAAAAATGATGAAAAATAACCCTATAGCGAGTATAAGCTTGATAGATTGTGAAAAAAAGTCAATTTTGTAAGTACCATAGAAAAAAGTTCCATTTAAACCCATGCCTATTAGAACAACTATAATGTTTATGAAACTAAAAAGCATACCAAGCTTATGCATAGTTTCCATATTGACCTTTTTTATAGCAGCAATCAAAAAGAAAAGAGCTATGCAAAAAGTCAAAACTTCAGGAAGTATATAAACTATCACCTTTCCCTCCCTACATGAGAGCTAATTTAGCAATTATATTTTTTGTTTCCATCTGCATTAAATCAAGAATTATTCTTGGATACATACCAAATATAAATAGAGCAACTACAAGAATAACAAGGGGCAATACTTCAAAGTTTGTTGCATCAGTAAGACCTGTCCATCTTGGATTTGTAGTACCAAAATAAGTTCTTTGTATACAACTTATAATATAAAATGCTGTCACAACAACAGAAATAACAGCAATTATACCAAAAAGTGGATATTTCTTTACACCGGCTATAAAAACCATCAGTTCTGCTACAAAAGGAGCAAATCCTGGCAACCCTAAACCTGCCATACCTGCTATGGCAAAAAAGAAAGCTGCTCTTGGCATAACATTAGCAATACCACCTAACTCACTTATCATTCTCGTATGAGTTTTGTTATACATTACACCAATAGAAGAAAAGTAAAGAGCCGTTACAAGACCGTGGGCAAACATCTGAAAGGCAGCACCATTTAGACCAGTCAATGTCATTGTTGATATACCAAAAAGTACCATACCCATATGAGAAACACTTGAGAATCCAACCATGAACTTCATATCATCCTGAGCAATTGCAGTAAATGCTCCGTAAATGATATTGCACATAGAAAGTGCCATCATAAGAACTGCCCAATGCTGTAATCCAGAAGGTAGTAACGGAATGGCAATTCTTAAAAGTCCATAACCACCTAATTTCATAAGAACTCCTGCATGAAGCATACTTACAGCGGTTGGTGCACAGGCATGTCCTTCGGGTGACCACGTATGCATAGGAAAGGAAGGTACAATACTACCAAATCCAATAAAGAATAATAAGAATAGTATTTTTTGAACTTCCGTTGGAAATTGAGCCAGCTTTTTAAGTTCCATCAAATTAAATGTATTAAGCCCTGCTACCTTATACAAATATAAAATCCCACCCATAACAAAGGCGCTTCCAAAGAAAAGCATTAGTGTTAGCTTAAAAGCAGCATATTCTCTATTTTTACCAGATCCCCATATAGCGATTAAAAGATACATTGGTAACACTGCAACTTCATAAAAGATTGCAAAAAAGAATAAATCCTGTGTCATAAAGACACCAAAAACACCTGTAGCAAGAAATATAAGTAGTGCATAAAATTCTTTTGTTCTATCCTCAATATGCCAGGAAGCAAGAACACCTGTAAATATTGCAATGGCATTCAAGAACACAAGGGGTATGCTCAATCCATCAACAGCGAGTATGTAATTAATTCCCCATTGTGGAATCCATGGTATAAATTCAACAAACTGATAACCACCTATCTGTCTGTTGTAAGCAATCATTAAATAGATCGACAATAATAATGTTATGCCTGTTGAAATTAAAGAGATAACTCTAATTGCTGTCTTTTGTTCAGGCTTACAAAACAATATTAATAAAACGCCAAGGGTTGGGAAAATTAAAATTGATGATAAAATCGGGAAGTTCAAGGCTGTCCTCCTTCTATATTAACTGCCATAAAAATACTAATAACAACAATATTACCAAAGATGTCCCTATATAACGCTGTAACAAACCATTCATTAACCTTGATATAAACCTACCAGAAATAATCACCAGATTGCCACTCCCATTAACGCCTGTATCATTAATGACCTTTCTATCAATCCAGTTTAAAACAGATGCAAAAGGATAAATAATACATCTAACGAGAATGAAATAAAAATCATCAACAAAGTATTTATTAACCAGCAAGGTCTTAATCCAGCCAACCTTCTCAGCAAAACCTTCTCTATAACCTGTCTTTCCCGCAAATTGAACATAGGCAAAGCTAATACCTGCAAGAAAAACAATAAAAGATTTAATCATTACTGACCAGTGTAGATGCTCCACTTCATGCTTGTTCATTAAAAATTTATTAAAATAACCATTCATTAACGGTGTGTCGACAAAACCAAACAATACAGAAAAGACTGCTAAAATAATTAAAGGAATGGTCATGTTTGCGGGCGAATCATGACCATGTCCATGATGTTCTTCCCCATGACTATGTGAATTTTGAGGTTCAGGGGATAGTAACACAAAAATCATACGAAATGTGTAATAGGTAGTAAGAAAACTAATCAAAAGCGTTGCATACATAAAAAAGTGTTTTTCATTAGTTTCAAAAGCAACAAGTATTGCATCCTTACTGAAGAACCCTGCAAAGGGTGGGCAACCACTTAATGCAAGCGCACCAATAATTAATGTTGTAATGGTTATTTTCATTTTTCTTACACCGCCCTTTTCTGCCATTTCCCACATATCATTAGTGTGAAAATGATGAATAAGACTACCAGCACATAAAAATAAGAGTGCTTTAAAAAAGGCGTGAGAAAATAGATGAAAAACACCTGCTTTATAGCCACCTGCTCCAAGTGCAGCTACCATTAAACCCAGCTGGCTAATTGTAGAGTATGCCATTACTTTTTTAACATCATTTTGAACTAAAGCAATTGTTGCAGCTATAAATGAAGTTAAAATTCCTACAAAAGCTATAAATTCCATTGCAAAGGGAGAAGCGCTGAAAAAACCATAGGCCCTTGCAATTAAATAGATACCTGCAGCAACCATTGTAGCTGCATGAATTAACGCAGATACAGGTGTTGGACCTTCCATAGCATCGGGCAACCATGCATGTAAAGGAAACTGTGCACTTTTACCCATTATACCCATAAAAATTAAAAGAGCTGTTATAGTAATAAGCCTTGGACTAATTCCCATATTCTTACCAAGCTGGTTTAAAACATTAAAATCTATATTGCCTACTACAACAAGCAGTATTAATAATCCTGCAAAAAAACCAAAATCTCCAAACCTTGTCATAACAAAGGCTTTTCTTGCAGCTTGTGCAGCTTCAGGTTTGTAATACCAAAAACCAATAAGCAAAAAAGAGGCGGCACCAACTAACTCCCATCCGAAAAAAGCCTGCAATAATGTTGGTGAAACAACAAAAACAAGCATAGCCCATGAAAAAAGAGAGAGCCATGCATAATATCTTGAAAGCCCAGCTTCACCTTCCATATAGCCCCATGAATATATATGAACAAGGAGACTTACTATACATACCACCATCATCATACCTAAACTCAAAGAGTCAACAAGAATTCCAAATTTTAAAGTAAAATAATCTGTAATTAACCATTCAAAATAGTGGATTTCTTGTGTCAAACCATAGATATTTTTTATATAAAGGATTATTGCTAATAGGGTCGACACGGCAATTGCAGATATTGCAACAAGTGCTGATAATTTTTTGTAACTTCTTGTAAAAACACCTATTACAAGTAGAGATATAAAAGGACATAAAACAACCCAAGTAGCTAATGTAATATTTTCGCTCATATTTACCCCTTCAATTCAGTAAGTTTTTCAGCATCAATCTCTTTATAATGTCTAAAAATTAAAAAAATGAGAGCAAGGGCAATTGTAGTTTCAGCAGCAGCAAGGGCAACTATAAAGATTGCAAGAATTTGTCCTCCAGCACCGCCCCCTAATGAAAATTTATTGAGTGCCAAAACATTCAAGGTTACACCATTCAAAATAAGCTCAACACAAATAAGCATAATAACAAGATTTCTTCTGATTAAAATACCGATTAAGCCAAGACTTACTAATATGAGACTTAAAAGAAGATAGGGAAATAATGTAAATGCCATTTATTCCTCCTTCTTCGCAAGAACTATTGCGCCGAGTATAGCAACAAGCAGAATCACTGAAATGATTTCAAAAGGTAAGGCATATTTTGTTGCTAACATTTTTCCAACTTCACTAATAGATGCATTCAAAGTATTACCAAACTTCGCATCACCATACTTTACATAAAAAAGCATAAAAAATACTCCAAAGAAAGCAAGCGATGTTATTACTCCTATTGCAATTTTGTAAGGATTTATTTTTTTTGGTTGTACAGTCACAGGTGGTGAAAGCATGATAACAAATATAATTGCTACTGATATTGCTCCAACATAAACAAGAACTTGTAAAGCTGCTAAAAATTCATAGCCTAAAAAGATATACAAGCCTGCAATTGAAAAAATTGATATGGCCATTGAAAAGGCATTATATATGGGTTTTTGTAAAAATACAGCGAGCACAGCAAATATAGCTATGACAAGCCAGAACACAATAAAAATTACATCACTAAACATGTTTTTCTCCTATTGTATCCAACCGAAGTATAAGATTTTTTTTATCACTTTCCGCCACTTCATAAACATTAGAATGCTCAAGGGCATCAACAGGACAACTATCTACGCATAAGCCACAATAAATGCAATAACCCAAATCAACATAATACTCTCTTAACTCTTTCTTTTTTGACCCTTCTGGTGTAACTAACGTTAAAGATATAGCAGATGCAGGGCATATTTTTTCACAATTACCACAGGCAATACATTTATGTTTCCCTGTTTCTGGATCAATTTTTAACCTTATTGACCCCCTATACCGTGCAGATATTTTCTTTTTTACATGGGGATATTGTAATGTTACAGGCTTTTTAAAAAAATAGCTCAAAGATATTTTCAAACCATTTACTACTGTCTTAATCCCTATTCCTACCTTTTCAAAATAAGATGATTTCATGTTATACCCTCTTTAAAAAAGTTTAATCACTAATGTTGTAACAATAAGATTTATCAGCGCCAATGGCGTAAGGAATTTCCAGCAAAAGTTCATTAGTTGGTCTGGCCGGAGCCTTGGAAATGTCCATCTAACCCATATTATGAAAAAAACAATAGCATATGTTTTTATAAAAAACCAAACAATAGGTGGCAATACAGGTCCTAACCAACCACCAAGGAATAGCGTTGTAGCCATTGCTGACACGAGAAACATATTTGTGTATTCAGCCATGAAAAATATGGCAAACCTCATACCTGAATATTCAGTATGAAAACCTGCTACAAGTTCTGATTCTGCTTCTGGTATATCAAAGGGAGTTCTATTTAGCTCTGCAATAGCAGATATAAGATAGACAACAAATGAGATAAATTGTGGCACAAAAAACCACATATTTTGCTGTGCCTTAACTATTTCTGAAAGCTTAAGAGATTGAGTAAGAATTACAATGTTTAAAATGCTAAGAATGATAGGTATCTCGTAAGCAATTGATTGTGCTATTGACCTTACTGCTCCCATCAAAGAATACTTATTATTAGAAGCCCATCCCGCCATAAAAATACCGATTGTTGCTATACAGGAGATGCTAAAAAAGTATAAAAGACCAATATTTAAATCCTGCACTTGAAACTTATCAGAGAATGGGATAACTACAAACATTAGTAAAGAGGGGAAGAAAACCATATAAGGAGCAACAGCAAATAACTTTTTGTCCACACCTTGTGGAGTTATTATTTCCTTACCAATGAGTTTTAAACCATCTGCAACACTCTGAAGCAAGCCATGTGGTCCTACTTCCATAGGTCCCAATCGTAACTGGATATGGCCCGAAATCTTTCTTTCCAACCAAACAGAAATCAATGCATTAAATGTAAAAACAACCATTACACCAATAACACTTATTATAACCTTGCCTATAAAGCTATTTAATAACATGCCTGTGAATTCCACATATGCCTCCTATCTATCTATTTCAGGCACAACTATATCTATACTCCCAAGTATTGCAACCACATCAGAAATTTTGTTTCCCGGCAATAACTTGTCTATAATACTCAAATTTGCGAAAGAAGGAACACGCAATTTAAAACGATAAGGTTTTGTAGACCCATCACTTAGTAGATAAACCCCTAATAATCCCCTCGCACTTTCAACAGCATAATAGTATTCACCTTCGGGTAGTTTTACAACTTTAGGAGATTTTTCAGTATAAGGACCTTCCGGTATCATACCAAGAGCTTGTTCAATAATTTTTACAGACTGGATAATTTCTTGCATTCTTACCTTATATCTGTCATAGCAATCACCTTTTGTCCCAAGAGGAACTTCAAAATTTAATCTATCATATACTGAATAGGGCTCTGTCTTTCGCGTATCTACATATACACCTGAACCCCTTGCAACAGGTCCTGTAAGTCCATAATCAAGCACATCTTCTTTGCTTATAAAACCTAAATCCTTTACCCTTTCGAGAAAAATAATGCTTTCAATTAACTCTTCAACGTCTTTCATTCTATCGTATATCATCTTAATAAAATCATTGGCCATTTTGAAAAATTCAGGGGTTAAATCATCATGGACACCACCAATTTTGAAATAATTAGTTGTCATTCTTTGTCCTGTTACTTCTTCAAACATATCAAGGATTCTTTCTCTTGCATCAAAAACCCACAAAAACGGAGTAAAAGCGCCTAAATCAAGTAAAAAAGCACCTACCCACAGGAAATGTGATGCAAGTCGGTTTAACTCACCCATAATAACACGTATATATTCAGCTCTTTCAGGTGGCGTAATACCAAGCGCCCTTTCCATTGCTCCAACATATGCCCATTCATACAACATAGCAGATACATAATCAAATCTATCCATAACGGGCATCATCTGCACATAAGTTTTGCTCTCTGCCATCTTCTCAACACCCCTATGGGCATAACCAAGTACAGTTTCTGAAGAAAGGACTTTTTCACCTTCTACCCTTAGCACAATCCTTAAAACCCCATGCGTTGATGGGTGTTGAGGCCCCATATTAACATAGAAATCCTGTTTTATATTGTTCTGTTCTTCCATTAGACTATTCCTCTTCTTTCCAGGATTTTAATAAAGGATACCCCTGCAGCCCTTCTGGTGTAAGAAGTCTTTTCAAACAGGGATGTCCCTTAAATGTATTACCCAGTAAGTCATAAACTTCAGATTCACACCAGATTGCAGAAGAATAGATGTCTGCTATGCTGTCAACCTCTTCAAAATAGGCAGTGTCTAAATAGATTAATGTTCTATGAACTTTATCAAATCTATTAAAGACATAAATGAGTCTAATCCCATCACCTTTATCATAACCAATAATGGTTTCGAGATAGTAATCATAATCTTTAAATCTTTTTGCCACTTCCCTAATATGAGATTTGTCTTTAAGAAGAAAAGAGTGACAGAATCCAGTTTTGCTGTATTCTTTCTCCACTTTCTCAACAGCTAAGTTTTCTAAAATAGAAACAACACCCATGGGTTATTTCCCCTTTTGAATTTTTTTCTGTAATTCGAGAAGACCATAAATTAATGCTTCTGGTCTTGGTGGACAACCTGGTACATAAACATCAACAGGTAAAAACGTATCAACCCCCTTCACTACACCATAGGCATCCTTGCAAAATACACCACCTGAGATTGCACAAGCACCGAGAGCGATAACATATTTAGGTGCTGGCATCTGTTCATAAAGTGTTTTTACCCTTGATGCCATCTTTTTTGTAACTGTACCTGCCACAATCATTAAATCTGCTTGTCTTGGTGAGGGTCTGAACACACCCGCTCCAAACCTGTCAAGATCAAACCTTGCTGCACCAGCAGCCATCATTTCTATAGCACAACAGGCAAGACCAAAGGTGGCTGGCCAGAGAGAGTTTTTTCTTGCCCAGTTTAAAATATCTTCTAGTACCGCAAACCTTACACCTGGAACATAGGGAACTTCAATTTTTTCAGGTACTTTTACCATTCAAACACTCCTTTTGCCCATGCATAGGCTAAAGCAAATGCTAAAATTAGTAGGAAAAGAAATACCTCGAACCAAAAAATCAAACCTTCAAGGTTTTTATATACCATTGCCCAAGGAATTAGAAAAAAAACTTCCACATCAAAAGCCACAAAAATTAGAGCTACTAAGTAATATCTTACATTAAACTGGATCCAGGCATCACCAATCGGTTCTTCACCACATTCATAAGTAGTTAACTTCTTTTCTCCAATGGCTTTGGGGCTTAATACTCGTGGGACTAATGTTACGATTGTTACAAAGACTATGCTTATTATACTGAACAAAAAGACGTAGGCATAACTTTCCAGCACACTTCCCCCCAAAATTAAGTATTTAGCTTGACCATAAGCGTAATAACATATAAAATTTAGATTTGTCAATAAAAAATTTTCTTTAATTAAATTTTTTTTATTTTTCAAAAAGTTTGCTTAATTTTTACAAAAAAAATATAATTTAGAAAAATTTTTGGGAGGTCTAAGATGAAAAGAGAGAATTCACATAAGCTTTATGACAGGGCAATAAAATTACTCCCTGGTGGAGTAGATAGCCCTGTAAGAGCATTCAAAGCTGTTGGTGGAATTCCCTTTTTCACAAAGAAAGCTTTTGGTGCATATATAACTGATGTAGATGATAATACTTACATCGATTATGTTGGTTCTTGGGGACCAATGATACTCGGACATAACCATCCCGAGGTAGTAGAGGCAATTGATAAAGCATTAAAAGATGGGACAAGCTTTGGCACTTCCTCAGAAAGAGAAGTTATATTAGCTGAAATGGTAATAGAGGCATATCCCTCCATTGAAATGTTGAGATTTGTAAATTCCGGTACTGAAGCTACAATGTCTGCTATAAGAGTTGCAAGAGGTTTTACTAAAAGAAATAAAATTATTAAATTCAATGGTTGTTATCATGGCCATGCAGATGGTTTGCTTGTAAAAGCAGGCTCGGGAGCAGAAACATTTGGTGTTCCCGATAGTCTTGGAGTTCCAGAAGATTATGCAAAAAACACACTTGTAGCTGAATTTAACAATATAAATTCTGTTAGGGAGCTTTTTGAAAAGTATCCAAATGACATTGCAGGAGTTATTATTGAACCTGTAGTTGGTAATATGGGGGTATTAATACCTGAAAATAATTTTCTAAATGAGTTGAGAGAACTTACAAAAACATATGATGCACTTCTTATATTTGATGAAGTTATGACAGGCTTTAGACTTTCCTATGGTGGTGCTCAAAAAATTTTCAACATAAAGCCTGATCTTACTTGCCTCGGGAAAATTATAGGTGGTGGCTTGCCTGTTGGTGCTTATGGTGGGAGAAGAGACATTATGGAGTTAGTTGCACCATCAGGTCCAGTATACCAAGCAGGTACCCTTTCTGGTAACCCTTTAGCAATGGCTGCGGGTATAGCAACATTAACAGTACTCAAAAGAGAAAATGTTTATGAAAAAATAAACAACTATACAAAAGAGCTTTGTGAACATATAACTTACATAACAGAAAAAAAACTACCTGTAAGCATAAACTATTTTGGTTCCATGTTTACATTATTTTTTACAAAGGAACATGTTTATGATTATACAAGCGCAAAACTTTCAGATACTGAATTATTTGCAAAATTTTACAGAGGACTTTTAGATAATGGTGTATTTTTTCCACCTTCTCAATTTGAAGCCGCCTTTGTTTCTTATTCCCACGATAAACAAGAAATGGGAAAAACCCTTGAAGCAATAGAAAAGGTTATAAAAAATCTGTAGGAGAGTGGGTATAAAAACCAACAAAAACTTTAGAAGATATTTACAGCTTTCTTCTATTGGCATTGAAATGGGTGTTGCAACTATGATAGGTATTGGTATTGGCTGGACTATTGAAAAGTACGTCTTTAAAGAAAAATACTATCCCTGGATAACATTATTATTTCTTTTTTTTGGATTTATTGCGGGTATTAAGAACGTTTTACAGTTAATAAAAAACATGGATACGAAAGGAAACAACAATGACTGAAGAAACACAAAATAATGACTCAAAAACTATTTTTTTAAAAATGGCTATAATAACCTTGGTTATGCTAATAGGAGTGTCTATTTTTGCTTTCTCACTTAACAATATTTTGAGTCTGCTTATAGGGGCCCTAATTTCCTTTATTAATATGGTATGGGTTAGAAAGATTATTTTAAGTCTTGCTTCAGATAAAAAGGTCACAAAAAAAACGGGTATAAGTATGGGTTTGAAAGTAATATTTATTTTTTGTAGTATCACACTAATTATTTTAAAAACCAAAATAAATATCTTGATTTTTCTTTTTGGTTTGAGTATATTACCCGTTGTTGTTCTTTTTGATAGTTTTATAATGATTATTAAAACTTTTGGAGGGATGAATAATGGCAGCAGCAGAACATAGCGCGTTTACCTGGGCTTCTGCGATACCAGGACTAAAAAATATCCCCTATGGACACGTTTCCAATGCAATACTCATTGTTGCCATAATAGTTTTAATATCTATTCTTGGCACAAGAAAGATATCTTTAACCGAAGAAGGTGCAATTCCCGATGATAAACTTACCTTTAAAAACTTTTGTGAACTTCTACTCGAAGGCATTCTAAAAATAATGGAAGATTCTTTAGGACATCATGCAAGGAAATTTTTATATCTTATTGGTAGTGCAGCAATATTTATTCTTTTTTCTAACATTTCAGGACTTGTTCCTGGTTTTAACCCACCTACGGATAACATAAATACAACAGCTGCTTGTGCAGTTACAGTATTTATTCTTTACAACTATCATGGTCTTAAGGAACACGGTTTAGCATACTTAAAACACTTTGTTGGTCCATTCTGGTGGTTAGCTCCACTTATGATACCTATAGAAATCATTGGTCACCTTGCAAGACCCCTTTCATTGTCCCTTAGGCTTTTTGGAAACATAATGGGTGACCATCTTGTTACTGCCATATTTTTCTCACTTGTACCAATATTTGTTCCCGTACCCATAATGGTACTTGGCTTATTTGTTTGTTTTGTGCAGACATTTGTCTTCTGTCTGCTTTCTATGGCCTACATCTCTGGTGCAGTCTCTCACGACGAGCACTAAGAGAAAATATAAAAAAGAAAGGAGGAATAAGCAGTGAAGAAAGGATTTTTGACAGTCTTTGCACTTCTTAGCATGGTAGCAGTTGCCATGGCAGCTGAAGGCACTCCAGCAGCTGCAGCAGCAAGTGACTACAAGTACTGGATACCTTTAGCAGCAGGCTTTGGTCTTGCTATTTCTGCAGGACTTGGAGCACTCAGCCAGGCTAAAGGTTTATCAACAGCCCTTGATGGTATTGCAAGAAATCCTGCCGCATCTGGAAAGATAGTTACACCTATGATTATCGGTCTTGCTATGATTGAGTCACTTGTAATTTATTCTCTCGTTATATCCTTAATGCTTGTTTTAAAACTTGGATAACAAAAAGGAGGGGGAATCTACCCCCCTCTATCTTTTAAATGAAATTCAAGTTTTCTTTTTTTACACTTTTTCTAGTAGCTTTTATTGCCCTTTTTTAATACAAAACATTTTTATTCTTACTCATGCTTTAGTTGCCATAATAAAGTAATTTTTTCTAATTCTCTTAACTCAAGCCTTCATTCAAACCTTTGCTGTATAGACTATCATAAAAAGAAGGCTTGCTATTTATCTTGACTCTTTTAATACCAACAATCTTTAAAAAGGCTCAAAACTATCATTTGCATCATAAAGTAGATTACAATAATTGTACTTCTACAAGCTGTCATAATTTTAATAGTTTTGTAGATATATAAATACACACAGACTTATTTTTCTCCATAAAACACATAATTAATTAAAAAGTATTTGGTGATAGACTTTTATGTCAGAAATGCCATATAAATGTTACTCACTTATAAATATAGGCTTTTTCCCTTGCCATATTATTACTGGTCCATCAAATTCAGAATCTTGTTTTCTCTGTTACAATGAAATTAAAAAGATAAAACATCCTCTTAAACATTGTGACAGATGTCATAATATTGAAAAATCCGATTTAACCATTGATGAACATAGATGTTTTTTCTGTCATGGTGAGTTAAAAACCAATTTTGAAAATAAACAATAGCTTCACTTTTATCAGAAAAAGCTAAGTAAAATTAAATGCTTTGATTGTCATATAAAGAATCATACATCTTAAATAAATACATCTTTCTCTTGCATTTCAGCAACTTATTGTTATAATATCAAAGCAATGAAAAATTACAAATTCCCTAAAATACCAGAAGCTACAATAAAACGATTGTCCATCTATCATAGAGTCTTGAACGAACTCATGCGAGAAGGTGTTGAAGTAATCTCATCCTATAAATTATCTGAAATAACAGGACTTAACGCACCTCAAATTAGAAAGGATCTTACATATTTTGGTGAGTTTGGTGTTAGAGGTGTTGGATATTTCGTTTCAAACCTTCATGACAGCATTAGAGAAATACTTGGTATAAATAAAAATTGGAATATTATACTTATTGGTGTTGGTAAGTTAGGACAAGCTCTTCTTTCCTATGAAAATTTCCAAAAACAAGGTTATAACATTGTAGCTGCCTTTGACATAGACCCTAACAAGATTGGTAAAAAATTTGGTATTAATAAAATATCTGTTCTATCCATTGATAAAATTAAAGACATTGTTGATAAATATAAGGTTAAAATTGCAATCATAACAACACCAGCAGAAACAGCACAGCAAGTCTTGAATTTAATTGAAGATGCAGGTGTTGAAGGCGTAATAAACTTTGCGCCTACTAAATTGATACCAAGTTATAAAAAAACTAAAATTTCATATGTAGATCTTGTTACAGAATTTGACAAGATGGCTTTTAAAATTACAAGCAGTAAATGACCAATGGAACATAATATGGAAGTTATTCAGGAAGGCTCATACCTTCTTTTACTCTCAAAGAAACCAGACCTTTATCTCATAAAAGCTTCAGCAGATGCTCACTTTTCAACACATGAGGGAAATATTTTTTTTAAAGATATTATAGGTATGCCATATGGTTCCATTGTTAAAACTCATTTAGGTGTAGAATATTATGTCTTAAAGCCTGGTATTACTGATTTTTTAAAATTTATAAAAAGAAAAACCCAAGTGCTCTATCCAAAAGATCTTGGTTTCATTATTTTAAAACTAAACCTATGCTCAGGTATAAAAATGATAGAATGCGGAACGGGTAGTGGTTCTGCTACGTCAGCCTTCGCTTTTAGCTTATACCCAAATGGTAAGCTTTATTCCTATGAAATAAGACGGGAATTTTTAAATCTTGCTAAAAACAATGTGAGTAGGTTGGGACTTGACTCCATAGTGGAATTTAAAAATAAAGATATAGAGACAGGCTTTGATGAAAAAGATGTTGATGCCCTATTCCTTGATGTAAAATTTCCAGAAAAATACATAGAACATGCCTATAACGCATTAAAACCAAGTGGTAATATGTGTATATTTGTTCCGACCGCAAACCAGGTCTCTGATGTTTTAAAGAAATTAGACAAAATGCCCTTTGTAGCAACTGAAGTAGTAGAAATTCTTTTACGTGGTTATAAAACAGTGCCCGAACGATTAAGACCAGAAGATACTATGGTTGCTCATACAGGTTACTTGATTTTTACAAGAAAGGTTATGGATAAAAAAAATGAGTAACAAAAGACTATGTATAATTATACTAGCTGCAGGGAAAGGTAAAAGAATGGCATCAGATATGCCAAAAGTATTGCATCCTGTCCTTGGAAAACCCATGATTTATTACGTTATCGAAGCAGGACTACACTTAAAACCTTTAGAAATTATACCAGTGCTTTCTCACAAAAAAGAGGAAGTAGAAAGTTCACTTGTATCAAACTTTGGTTACATCTTTAATTTTGCTTACCAAAAGGACCCCTTAGGTACTGCAGATGCTGTTAAAACAGCTCTTAAACAAGTTAATGAAGTTATTGATACTATAATGGTTTTATCAGGTGATGTACCTTTGATTACCTCTGATCTACTTGAAAAACTATTAAACTCACACATAGGAGACATATCACTAATATCAACTGAAATTGAAAACCCTTTTGGATATGGAAGAATAATCAGAGATAGCAATGGTAAAGTAATAAAAATTGTTGAAGAAAAAGATGCAACAGCTAAAGAAAGAACTATAAAAGAGATAAATACGGGGATTTATTGTTTTTCAAAAGCATTCCTTACGAAATATATAGGAAAAATTGCGAAAAACATTGTTTCTAACGAGTACTACCTAACTGATATTGTATCTTTAGCTGTTTCTGATGGTATAAATATACATGTTATAAAAGAAGAGAAGGCAGACTACCTTCTTGGGATTAATAATAGGATTGAACTTGCTACAGCAACAAAAACTCTTCAAAATAGAATCACAGAAAAACTCATGCTTAATGGTGTTACAATTGTTAACCCAGAAAGGGTATACATAGAAAGTACTGTAATTATAGGAAAAGATTCTATCCTTCATCCAGATGTTTACATATCTGGAAACACAACTATTGGAAATAATACTGTTATAGAACAGGGAAGTATAATAAACTCAAGCCAGATTGGCAACAATGTTCATATTAAGGCCTATTCAGTCATAGAAGTTTCAGAAATACATGATTTTGCTACCATTGGACCTTTTGCTCATTTAAGACCGGAAAGTATAATCCATAGTAAAGCAAAGATAGGTAACTTTGTTGAAACAAAAAAAGCTGTCATTAAAGAAGGTGCTAAGGCAAACCACTTAGCTTATATAGGCGATGCATTAGTTGAAGAAGAAGTTAATATAGGAGCAGGTTCTATAACTTGTAATTACGATGGTGAAAAAAAACATTTTACTCATATAAAAAAGGGGGCATTCATAGGTACAAATACTGCTCTTGTTGCTCCAGTTATTATAGGTGAAAAAGCTGTAATAGGTGCTGGCTCTGTTATTACAAAGGATATACCAAATGGTGCATTAGCAGTTGAAAGGGCTGAACTTAAGATTATTCCTAACTGGCATAAGCTAAAAAAAAGACTCAAAAAATAAAGGGACAAATATGTGCGGAATTGTTGGATATACAGGTTCAAAACCTGCATCTACAATAATAATAGATGGTTTAAAAAGGTTAGAGTACAGAGGCTATGATTCCTCTGGCATCGCAACTATTGAAAATGAAGGGATAAAGATTGTTCGCGCTGTCGGTAAACTTAGCTCTCTAATTGAAAAGCTTTCTAAAATAAAACTTTCGGGTACAACAGGTATTGGTCACACAAGGTGGGCGACTCACGGTAAACCTTCAGAAATAAATGCTCATCCCCATAAAGCTGGTAAATTTGTTGTAGTTCACAATGGCATTATAGAAAACTATTTACAACTAAAGCATAAGCTTGTAAATAAAGGCCACATTTTTGAATCAGAAACAGACACAGAAGTTATAGCCCATTTGTTATGGAGTAACTACCAGTCTTGCCACAATACGCTTGAATCTATTTTAAAAACAGTTAAAAGTCTCAAAGGCTCTTTTGCAGTTGCCATACTCAATGAAGATGAACGCAATTGCATATACCTAATAAAACAGGAAAGCCCATTAGTGCTTGGAATAGGACAGGGAGAAAAATATTTTGCTTCAGATATGCCAGCCCTTTTAATACATACAAATGACATCGTCTTTTTAAAGGATGGTGAAGTAGTTAAATTAACACCAAAAACCTATGAAATTTATGATTTCTCGGGTAAAACCGTCAAACGCCAACCAGAAAAAATAACTATTTCACTATCTCAGGCTGAAAAAGGCGGATATCCACATTTTATGTTAAAGGAGATTTATGAACAACCCGAGGCTTATATAAATACAGTAAGAACACGCATAAAACCAGAAACAGGCAAAATCGTTTTTGATGAAATTACTAAAGAGCTAATAAAACAAACCACATCAATTAACATTGTGGCCTGTGGTACTTCTTATCATGCTGGACTCATTGGTAGAATTTTTTTCGAAGAGATATCCAATATCCCAGTAATTGTCGAAATAGCTTCAGAATTTAGGTATAAGAAAAACTTTTTTGATAAAAATAAACTTTATATTTTTATCTCTCAGTCAGGTGCAACTGCAGACACATTAGCAGCACTAAAGCTATGTAAATCAAACAATGTTCCAACACTTGCCATATGCAATGTATTAGGTAGTAGTATCTCAAATGAAGCAGATTTCACTATTTATACCCATGCTGGACCTGAAATTGGTGTTGCTTCCACTAAAGCTTTTACAACACAAGTATCTATCCTTTTTCTTTTATCTCTATACTTTGCTCAGATAAAGGGGGTTATCGAAAATAAAGATTTAAAGACTTATATATCAGACCTTCTTAAAATACCAAAAGCAATGGAAACATGCTTAAAGGATGGGGATAAGATTAAAAAAATGGCTCAAAAATACTACCATTATACAAACTTTCTCTATTTAGGAAGAGGTATAAACTACCCCCTTGCAATGGAAGGTGCCCTTAAATTAAAGGAAATATCTTACATACATGCAGAAGCATATGCCGCCGGTGAGATGAAACATGGTCCAATTGCATTAATTGATGAAAATATGCCCGTTATGATAATCAACACAAAGTCATCTTTACATGAAAAAACAATTAGCAACATGCAAGAGGTAATTGCAAGAAATGGTAAAGTTCTTGCTTTAATTTCAAATTCAGACAAACAAACCCAAAAATATACTGAAGATGTTATAAAAATACCTCATATAAACAAGTACTTAGACACTATAATTACAATAATACCACTTCAACTTTTCGCTTATTATTGTGCTGTGCTTAAAGGTACGGATGTAGACCAGCCACGTAATTTAGCAAAAAGCGTAACTGTCGAATAGGATAGCAAAATGGATAATAAAAATTTTGAAATTATTAAAGAGCTTGTTTTTGATGCAGGCAAAATACTGTTAGATTATTACAATAAAAAGTTAGAGATTAATTTTAAAGGTCCAAGAGATTTAGTAACAATAGCTGATATAGCCGTAGAAGATTTCCTTAAAAAACATCTACAAAGAGATTTCCCATCAATCCAATTTATTGGTGAAGAGGGTGGCCTATCAGCTAAAGAGGAGCGGTGTTTTATAGTAGACCCCCTTGACGGAACTACAAATTTTGCCCATCACTATCCAGCCTTTTGTATCTCTTTAGCTTACATGGAAAAGGAGGAAATACTTTTCGGCATTATCTATGACCCATTAAGGGAAGAGATGTTTTTTGCAAAAAAAGGAGAGGGGGCCTTTTTAAATGGTTCTAAAATAAATGTTTCTGATCAAAAGGAACTTAAAAAATCTTTACTTGCAACAGGTTTTCCCTATTCAGATATTATAATGCCAAGGATTTTAAACTATTTTAACCACATACTTCCTTTTTGCCAAGGGATAAGAAGGGGTGGAGCCGCTGCTTTAGACCTTGCCTATACTGCCTGTGGCAGATTCGATGGTTTTTTCGAATTAGGCTTGAAACCTTGGGATGTGGCTGCAGGGTTAATTATTATTGAAGAAGCAGGTGGAAAAACAACAACACCTGATAGGAAAAAGGCAACTCCTTTTAGTGGAGAGTATGTAGCAACGAATGGGAAAATTCATGATCAAATACTTGACATAATATGTAATGCCAATAAACAGACTGACCTTTTTAAAGATTATTTTAGCAGGATAATAAATGCCAAAGATTAAAGATATTTCTATTGCGGAAAGACCAAGGGAAAAACTGTTACAAAAGGGACCACAATTTTTAACTGATGCAGAACTTATTGCTATATTGCTAAGAACGGGGACAAAAGGTAAAAGCGCAATTACCCTAGGAGAGGAATTATTAAAGGCTTCTGGTGGATTAAAAAACCTTTTTAATGCAACCTACAGTGAAATCTTTAAAATTCAAGGTATAAAAAAAGCAAAATACACAACCTTAATATCAGCCATCGAATTAGCAAAAAGGGCAATGAAAGAAAAAGTAGATAGAATGAACCCAATAAAAGGTCCTAAAGATGTTTATGAATTTGTAAAAGCTGAATTCCTTTGCATGGATAGAGAAGTATTTTATGCTCTATACTTAAACTCAAAAAATATAGTCACGGGATATGAAAAACTTGGTAGTGGAAGCCTATCCTCCTGTTTATGCCAGCCACAAGAGTTTATAAGAGGACTTTTCAAATATGCTTCGACAAGATTAATCTTAGTACATAACCATCCCTCTGGTGAAATTAAACCCAGCAATCAGGATATACTTTTCACAAAAGAGCTTGCCAAACATCTTCACTACTTTGGTTTTGAACTATTAGATCACATCATAGTTTCTGGGGAAAAATATTTAAGCATCAAAGAGATAGAATCATTTTAAATTTGATAGCCTTCCGCACAATCTTTAAATTTTTTAGAAAAATGATTATAATAATAATATGAGCAAAAAGGGGAAATTACTAGAAGAAATTTCCATAAAAGAAAAAAATGAAGTTTTTATATCACCGCTTTATAAGGTATATCTGCTCAATGATGACTACACAACAATGGATTTTGTTGTATATATTTTAGAAAAAATCTTTCATAAATCCAGATTAGAAGCAACAAAAATTATGTTATATGTGCATCATCATGGAAAAGGATTAGCTGGGGTATATCCAAAAGATATTGCAGAGACAAAAGTAGAACAGGTTCACTTTCTTGCAAGAAGTGCTGGCTTTCCTTTGAGGTGCACTATAGAAAAGGAATAGAATATGCTTAGTAAGGATTTAGAAATACTTTTAGACGCAACAATAATGGAGGCTAAATCTAAAAAACTTGAATACGTTACAGTAGAGCATATATTGTATGCCATACTCTTTGATGAATATGGGGCTGAAATTATAACAGCATGTGGTGGTCGTGTTGAGTTTTTAAAAAGGGCTCTCGAAAGGTTTTTTGACCAATATATACCACACTTACAAGCAGATTCCAATGAATCACCATCATTAACCATCGGTTTTCAAAGAGTTATACAAAGAACCATAAGACATGTCCAATCAAGTGAGAAAAAGGTTGCCGATGCAGGTGATTTACTTGCTTCTTTAATGTTAGAAAAAGATACTGTTGCTGTTCAGTTGCTTGAAGATGAGGGAATAACACGGATTGATATATTGAATTACATAAGCCATGGTATAACGAAGGATAGTGTAAGAAAAGAATTTAAAACACAAAAAAATGACAGAACTGTTATTAGCCCCCTTGAGCAGTTTACAATTAATCTAATAGAAAAAGCTAAAAGAAGCAAAATTGACCCATTGATAGGTAGAGAAAAAGAAATAGAAAGATTAATCCATGCCCTTGCAAGAAGACAAAAAAATAATGTTGTACTCGTTGGTGAACCTGGAGTTGGCAAAACAGCTATAGTAGAAGGATTAGCATTAAAGATTTACCGTGGTGAAGTACCAGAAATGTTAAAAGACGCAACAATTCTTTCCCTTGATATGGGTGCACTTATCGCAGGAACCCAATACAGAGGTGATTTTGAAGGCAGGCTTAAGGCATTGTTAAACGAACTTGAAATGATAAAGAATGTAATACTATTTATAGATGAAATACATACTATAGTTGGTGCTGGAGCGACAAGTGGTAGTTCTATGGATGCATCAAATATATTAAAACCTGCTTTATTACAAGGTAACTTTCGTTGTATAGGTGCAACTACCTATGAAGAATACAGAAAATATTTTGAAAAGGATAGAGCTTTAGCAAGAAGGTTCCAAAAAATTGATATTGATGAACCATCTATAGAAGAAACTATATCCATAATAAAAGGATTAAAAAAACATTATGAAAGGTATCACGGCGTAAAATATACAGAAAGAGCAATAAAGACTGCAGTCGAACTATCGGCAAAATATATTAATGATCGTTTTCTTCCAGATAAAGCCATTGATATCATTGATGAGTCAGGTGCTTATGTTAAACTTAAGATAAAAGACAAAAAAATTGTTACAGAAAAAATTGTTAAAAATATCTTATCAAAAATTGCCAATATACCTTCTCAAAATTTACTTACCAGTGAAATTGATAAATTACAACATCTAGAAAGTGAACTTAAAAAAATAATTTTTGGCCAGGATAATGCCATTGATGCAATAGCAAGGGTTATAAAACGTTCAAGAGCAGGCCTTGGTAACCCCAATAAACCAATTGGTGCTTTTCTTTTTACAGGTCCTACAGGTGTTGGTAAAACTGAACTTGCAAAAAGTATAGCAAAACTACTGGGTATCAACTTTATAAGAATTGATATGAGCGAGTACATGGAAAAACATTCTGTATCAAGACTTATTGGTGCACCACCTGGTTATGTTGGTTATGACCAGGGTGGGTTACTTACAGAATCCATCAGAAAACACCCACATTCAGTTCTATTATTAGATGAAATAGAAAAAGCTCATCCCGATGTATTTAACATTTTATTACAAGTTATGGACTATGGAACCTTAACTGATAACTACGGCAAAAAAGCTGATTTCAGAAATGTTCTCATTATTATGACATCAAATATAACAGCAAGAGATTCAGAAACAGCTACTATTGGATTCTTAAACAAAAACCATGGTGATTCAAAAAATAACTCAAGCATCCAAAAATTCTTCTCCCCTGAATTTAGAAACAGACTTGATGCAATAGTTAATTTTAACCAGTTGAGCCAAGATATAGTACATAAAATTGTTGATAAATTTATTGATGAAATAAAACAGGCTTTAAAAACTAGAAAAATAACTATTAATTTAACTGATTCTGCAAAAAAATGGCTTGCCAAGAAAGGTTTTGATAGCAAATATGGTGCAAGACCATTAAAAAGGCTTATTGATGTAGAAGTTGCAGATGTTATAACTGACTACCTATTATCAGGAAAGTTAAAAAAAGGTAACACAATTAATATAGATGCTGATGAAATAAAACTTTACTTTAGTATAACATAAATGCCTGTTTATCTTTTGAGCAAAGTCCCCTTTTTTCCACCCGTTTATTTAGCTGAAGAGGATGGATTATTAGCAATAGGAGGAGACCTTTCTGTAGAAAGACTTTTGATAGCTTATTCACAGGGGATTTTTCCTTGGTACTCAGAAAATTCTCCAATTTTGTGGTGGTCACCGGACCCAAGATATGTTATTTTTTTAGAAAAATTTCATATACCAAAAAGACTAAAACGCCTATATAAACATAATAAATTTACAATCACAATTAATAAAGATTTTGAAAGCGTAATAAAACTATGTGCAAGTGTACATAAAAAAGAAGACGGCTCAACATGGATAACAAAAGATATGATTTTAGCATATACAAAGTTGCACAAACTCGGTTATGCCCTTTCCGTAGAAGCATGGAAGGATGGTAAAATTGTAGGTGGGTTGTATGGTGTTAATGTAGGTAGGGTTTTTTCAGGTGAATCCATGTTTAGTATAGAGGATAACACTTCTAAATTAGCACTTGTTCACTTAGCTTTATACTTAAAATCAAAGGGCTTCATAATAATTGATTGTCAAACAAAATCAGAGCATTTAAAACAGTTTGGTGCTGAACCTATACCCAGATCTCTTTTTATAAAACTTTTAAAAGAAAATCTAAACCAAAACATAAATTTTTAAAACATTTGTTTATTTCAAACAATGCCATCTCATAAAGCATTGACAAATTTAAAAATATTGATATAATATTTTGTACTTGTATATTTTTCGGAGGTGGTAAATGAGGCGGTTGTTTTTGATAGTGGTAGGTTTTTTTGTCTTTGCAAGTAATACCTTAGCATTCATGCCAGAAAGTTTTTCAAGTTTAATAAAAAAAGTTGAACCAACGGTAGTTAATATAAGCACAACTCAAATAATTAAAGTACAAAGACCTCTACCCTTTGACTTTTTTAAAGAGTTTTTTGGTGAAGATCCTTTCTTTTTTGACCGCAGACAGAGAGACTTTCAAAGACAAAGTTTGGGATCAGGTGTGATCATTTCTGAGGATGGTTATATTCTTACTAACCATCATGTTATAAAGGATGCAAATATAATTAAAATTAAATTATATGGAAGTAAAGATGAGTATGAAGCAAAGGTTGTTGGTAAAGACTCAAAAATTGATATAGCCCTTTTAAAAATCGATGCAAAAAAACCTCTTCCCTATGCTCCTTTAGGAGACTCTGATGCATTAGAAGTTGGCGACTGGGTAATTGCTATTGGTAACCCCTTTGGGTTATCCCATACAGTAACAAAAGGTATTGTTAGTGCAAAAGGCAGAGTTATAGGTTCAGGTCCCTATGATGATTTTATTCAAACTGACGCACCCATTAACTTTGGAAACTCAGGTGGACCTCTGTTTAATCTCAAAGGAGAAATAGTAGGTATAAATACTGCCATAATCTCAGGTGGACAAGGTATTGGTTTTGCGGTCCCCATTAACATGGTTAAAGCAATACTTCCTCAGCTTAAAGAAGGTAGAATTGTTCGCGCATGGTTAGGGATAAGATTCCAGCCTGTTACAAAAGAAATCATGGAGAGTTTAGGTTTAGAAAGCATGGATGGTGCATTAATTGCTGAAGTGCTTAAAAATAGCCCTGCAGAAAAGGCAAAATTACAAGAAGGTGACATAATTATAGAAATAGATGGGAAAAAAATTGAAGATTCCTTTCAGCTACCAAAGATTATTGCTTCATATCAACCTGAACAAACTATTGAAATTGTTTATATAAGAGATAAAAAGAAACATAAAACAAAGATAACACTTGGTAAAACAGGTGATACAGAAGAAATAGCACCAATATTAGAAAGATTGGGTATAAAAGTAGCAGAGACAAAAGATGGTGTTATAGTAGAAGAAGTCCAGCCTTTTTCAATAGCACACTCTGCACAAATAAGCCAAGGCGATTACATAATTAGAGTAAACAACCAAAAGATAGACAGTATAGAGACTCTCACACGCATACTAACTTCAATACCAAGCAATGGTGCTGTTACATTTCAACTAAAAACCAAAGGAGGAAACAAATTCGTTAGCTTCAGGATGCCCTGATGAATGTGATAGAAGAAAACATAATCATTATAACACATAATGAAAACAATAATGTAAGCACTATTAATACCTATTCACCACCAATTGATATTTACGAAACTAATTATGGCATGTCGATCGAAATCGAAATCCCAGGCATTGAAAAAGAAGATATTAAAATAACAATTACAGAAAATAAACTACACATTAAAGGTGAGAAAAGATTTAAAAAAGAACAAGCAAAACAAAAATATTACATGCTTGAAAGACCTTACGGAACATTCAATAGAATCTTCGAACTCCCTGAAAATATTGACATAGAAAACATTAAAGCAAAGATAATTGATGGTGTATTAAGCATCTTAATACCTTACAAGATTGGTAAAATTAAAAATGTTGTTGTTAATGAAGAAAATAATTCTTGACCAAAAATGTTGTAATATTTTAAAATTAAATTTCACTAATAGGGGAAATTTTAAGGGGAGGTGTTTCTTATGTTTACACAGGGTGAAAAGGCTTTTTATCCCACACATGGGGTGGGAGTAATTGAAAAGATTGAAAAGAAAAGTTCTTCAAACTTGTCTGAACAGTATTATGTTATAAGGATTCTCGATTCAGGGATGACAGTAACAGTACCACTCTCAAAAGCAAAGGAAGTTGGTTTAAGACCTTTAATTGGACAGGATATGGTTGAAAAGGTTTTCCAAAAGTTAAAGGATACCTCGGACATTAAATATACTAAGAATGCCTCAATCCCCTGGAATAGAAGACAAAGAGAGTATATGGCAAAACTAAAAACAGGTGAAATTTTTGATATTGTGGAAGTTTTCAAAGAATTATCTACTTTAAAAAAACATAAAACGCTTTCCTTTGGAGAAAAAAAATTATACGAACACGTAAAAAAACTACTCGTAAAAGAACTTGCTTGTTGTAATAACTGCAGTGAAGAAGTGATATGTACAGAAATTGAATCCCTCTTCTCAAGCTGAGGTTTGTTGTGTATGTTATCAAAACAATAATCGTTATCTTCAGTGCCATTAGCGGTTATATATTTTTTAAGAGCCTTCATATAAAGGGATACAGCCCGTTAATGGGCCTTTTTATAGGCTTCATATTAGGGATTGTTACAATTATTTTAAGAGATGTTATTGCAAAAATCCCTCTTAAATTTCTCCTTTCTGCTTTTATTGGTTTTGGTACAGCCATTTCCCCTCTTTATTTTTTTACTGCCTATCTTAATAACCCTGCTTTTAGCATCGAAATTCTAGGATATACATTAGGAGTTCGTTTTATATTGGCCGTTTTGTTAGGATATATCGGAATCTCAGTTGCAATAGAAAAAATAAAGTATATAAACATACCATACCTTGACGATAGAAAAAAAGATGATAAACCGCGCATGCCAAAGATTCTTGATACGAGCATCCTTATAGATGGAAGAATAGTTGAAATTGTTGAAAGTGGTTTTTTAGAGGGGCCCTTTATAATTCCTCAATTTGTAATAAAAGAGTTACAAACTCTTGCAGATGCTCAAGATCCCATTAAAAGAACTAAAGGGAGAAGAGGGTTAGATATAATAAGCAAATTACAAAAAATTTCCAATGAGGTAGAACTTGTAGATATCGACTTTTTCAGAATTAAAGAGGTTGATTTAAAACTTATATCACTTGCAAAAAAACTTAACGGAAAAATTATCAGCATTGATTATAACCTATCAAAAGTAGCAGAACTCCAGGGTATTAGCTGCCTTAACTTAAACATTTTAGCTAACGCTTTAAAACCTTCACTTGTTGCTGGTGAAACACTTTCTGTTTTTGTAGTAAAAGAAGGGAAAGAAGCAGGACAAGGTGTCGCTTATTTAGATGATGGAACAATGGTAGTAGTCGAAGATGGAAAAAAGTTTATAGGACAGAAAGTAGAAGTAGAAGTAAAAAGTGTTTTACAAACCAGCTCAGGACGGATAATATTTACCCATGTCGTCTAAAGATTTTTATCTAATTTTGCTTGCTTCGGGTATAGGTAAAAGAGCTGGGCTAAAGGAAAATATACCCAAGCAATTATGGTCTATCAAAAATAAGCCTTTACTCTGGTACTCATTAAACACTTTTAGAAAGATTTTTGATGATGAAAAGATTATAATAACTTATCCAAAAGGCTTTAAAAAACACTTCCTCGATTTTTTAAAAAAATATAACTTAACAACAACACTTGTTGAAGGTGGCTTAAGACGTCAGGATTCTGTTAAAAATGCATTCTCATTGATTTCTCACAAAAAAGGTTATGTTTTAATACACGATTCTGCAAGACCTCTTGTAAGTTTAAGCCTCATTAAGAATGTTATGAAGTACACAAAAAAATATAAAGCAGTTATCCCTGTTATCCAGCCAGGTGATACAGTGAAAATTATTGAAAATAATAAAGTTAAAGAAACTCTTGATAGAAACAAAGTTGGGCTTGTACAAACACCACAGGGCTTTTCCATAAATATATTGAAAAAGGCTTATGAAACAATAAATTTTGAAAAAGAATATACCGATGAAGCAAGTATGGTTGAACTGTTAGGCAAAAAAATTACCACTATACCAGGCGAAAGGACAAATTTAAAGCTTACTTTTCAACATGATTTGGCTATAATAAAATCTCTATTGAGAGAATGTTATGATAATTAGGACAGGTATAGGTATTGATTTCCATCGTTTTGGTAAAAACAGAAAACTTATTCTAGGTGGAGTTGAAATTGAGTACGAGCTTGGATTGGTAGGCCATTCCGATGCAGACTGCCTTATACACGCAATTGTAGATTCCATATTAGGCGCCATGAGTTTGAGTGATATTGGTGTTTATTTTCCAGATACAGATGACAAATATAAAGATGTTGATAGTAGGGTTTTTTTAGAAAAGGCTTACTCTCTACTTTCTCAAAAGGGTTATAAGATAGAAAATATAGATACTATCGTCATCTGTGAAAAGCCCAAAATATCTCCTTACACAGAAAAAATGAAAGATATCATTTCTAAAATTCTCAAAATTAGTACCGAACAGATAGGTATAAAGGCTACCACAACAGAAAAAATGGGGTTCATAGGTAGACAAGAAGGTATCTCATGCATAGCAATTACAACTATCACAAAAAAGCCATGCAAAACTTATGAAGAAGATTGGAGTATTTAATCATGATTATTGAGGTGTTTAACACTTTAACGAACAAAAAAGAAGCATTAAACACAATAACACCAGGTATAGTGAAAATGTATGTTTGCGGTATCACAGCCTATGATCTTTCTCATATTGGGCATGCCCGCTCACAGATAGTCTTTGACGTTATACAGAGGTTTCTTAAATATAGAGCAGGTTATAACGTTATTTATGTTAGAAATTATACTGATATTGACGACAAAATCATAAACAAAGCAAAAAATGAAGGTGTAACATTTAGAAAAATATCTGAAAAATACATCGCAGAATTTGATAAAGACATGGAACTTTTGGGTATAGAAAAACCTACATATACTCCAAGGGCAACAGAGTTCATCCCAGATATGATTGAAATGGTAAAAACGCTCATAAATAAAGGCTATGCCTATGAAGTTGAAGGAGATGTTTATTTTTCTGTAGAAAAATTTAAAGATTATGGCAAATTATCAAAAAAACCCATAGAAGAGCTTCTTGCAGGAGCAAGAGTAGAAGTGGATGAAAGGAAGAAAAACCCCCTTGATTTTGCTTTATGGAAAAAACAAAGATATGAATATGAGCCTTACTGGGAAAGCCCATGGGGCAAAGGAAGACCTGGCTGGCATTTAGAATGTTCTGTCATGTCTTCCAAGCTTTTAGGACCATCCTTTGATATTCATGGTGGTGGTTTGGACCTTATATTCCCCCATCATGAGAATGAAATAGCACAGAGCGAAGCATACAGTGGCCAACCCTTTGTGCGCTTCTGGATTCATAACGGTTTTGTAAACATTAACAAGGAAAAAATGTCTAAATCACTTGGAAATGTTTTAACAATAAGAGAAATCTGTCAAAAATACCATCCCGAAGCATTGAAGCTCTTTATACTTACCCATCATTATAGAAGTCCTATGGATTTTGATTACGAAAAAATTACAGAAGCAGAAACTGCTCTAAAAAGGCTTTATTTAAGCCTGAAAAACTGGAATGATAAACTTGCTCAATACGGTGAAAGTTCAAAGGAAATTGATGAAAATATTAAAGCTCAGCTTGACAGCATTGAAAAATCCTTTGATACTGCTATGTCTGATGATTTCAATACTGCTTTAGCCCTTGCATCACTTCATGAATATACACGTGTAACAAACAAGTATTTCCAGGAAAAACAAAAAACATTTAGCTCCATAGTAGTTGGAACAATTAATTACGCAAAGAATAGGCTTCTTGGTATGGCAAAAGTATTTGGAGTGCTTCAAGAAGAGCCTTCTGTTTTCTTTGAAAAGGCTTTAGAAAGGCTTCTTTCTTCAAAAAACATTTCAAAAGAAGATATTGAAACACTTATTAGAGAACGAACAATAGCAAGACAAAACAAAAACTATACAAAAGCAGATGAGATAAGAAAAAAACTGTCTGATTTAGGTATAGAACTAGAAGATACACCCTTAGGAACCAACTACAGGGTAAAAGTATAAACCACTAAGTTGACGTTTTAGCTACAACTAGGACTGCCTGACCAGTAATGCCTTTACTTTTACCAAGAATATAAAAAAAGAAACCTACAGGTGTTAATAACAACATTAAAAGGGGTTTTACCATTTTTTTTAACCAATGATATCTTTTATGTAAATACTCACCATTTGCTTGCTTTCTTTTTTTACTTAGTGAAAAAAGCAATGCCTCTAATGAACTACCAACATCCTCAATAGTTTTTAGTAAACTCAAAGGTTCTTCAAAATAACAAACCTTTTCTAACCCTGTCTTTGTTAGCAAAGAGTTAATGCTTTTTTCATTCCAACGAGTTAAATGGTGAGATGGGTAATCCCATAACTCTCTTTTTAGAAGAGAAGGAGCAAGCCTATTTGGGTTTGGGACTGAAAACACTACATACCCATCTTTTTTTAAAATCTTTTTTGTTTTCAAAATAAAATCAACAGGATTTTCCAAATGTTCCAGTACATGATAGAAACAAACAATATCAAATTTTTCTTGAGGATTTCTTGAAATAAAATCTTCTATAGTATAAGGATAGACCCTCTCAAAACCCAAAACTTTTGCTGTTTCTATTGCAGAGCCATTTATATCAATGCCAGTGACTTTAAGACCTTTTTCCTTAGCCTTTTTAAGAAAAAAGCCTTTACCACAGCCAATTTCCAACAAGCTACCTTCTTTATTTTTTAAAAAATCCAGAGTTTTTTCAAACTCCCATCTATCTCCATACCATTCTATACTTTCATAACTACTTGCAGACATTGGCTTCATTGGAAAAGCGAACTGTAAAGAACATCGATGGCATTCGTATATAAAGTAATTTATCTCTCCTATCTGACAGCTTTCTAATGTATTTATACCTTCTTTGTTATCACATAAGGGACACATCATTGCTAAATGATACATTAACATCTTTCTCATTTAAAGGAAAAAAATTAACAGAAATTTAACAAAAATAAAATAATCTGTTAACACAACTTTTTTAATCTGATTAGATAAAATTTTTGGAGGTTTTATGAAAGTTTTAAAGTTTTACTTAATTGCGGTAATGGTTTTTTTTGGTTTTAGCTTAGCAAAGGCTGAAGAAACTCTTAACGGTGCTGGTGCAACCTTTCCCTATCCACTTTATTCTTCTTGGGCATACCAGTATAACAAAGAAACTGGTGTCAAACTTAATTACCAATCTATCGGTTCAGGTGGTGGTGTAAGACAGATAACAAGCAGAACGGTTGATTTTGGAGCATCCGACGATGCTTTAAAACTAGAGGAGATTGAAAAAAATAAACTGCTTCAGTGGCCTCAAGTAATAGGTGGTATTGTTCTTGTGGTAAATATCCCCGGTATCAAATCAGAACAATTGGTATTAGATTCAAACACGGTTTGTAAGATATTTTTAGGTGATATAAAAAAATGGAACGATAGTAGAATCAAAGCTTTAAATAAATCTTTGAATCTTCCCGATAACGACATCACCATAGTTTACAGGTCTGATGGATCAGGAACAACAGCAGTTTTCACGCATTATCTTGCTGAAACTTGTAAAGAGTTTAAAGAAAAGGTGGGTGAAGGTAAATCTGTTAACTGGCCAGTTGGTATTGGTGGAAAAGGTAACGAAGGTGTTGCAAATTACGTTAAAAGAACTCCTTACTCTATAGGTTATGTTGAATTTGCATATGCAAAACAAAACAACCTTGCCTACACACTCCTTGTAAATGCTTCTGGAAATATTGTCAAACCAGACTTGAAATCCTTTTCTGAAGCCGCAAAATATGGTGATTACAATCCTGAGAAGCATTTCTACACTTGGGTTACCAATGTTAAATCTAAAGGTGCCTGGCCAATAACTGCTGCAACTCATATTCTTGTAGCAAGAGAAAAAGTAGATGTGAATAAAAAAGTTGTAAAATTCTTTGATTGGGCCTTTTCAAAAAAAGGAGATAAATTAGCAGAAGATCTAATATATGCACCTCTTCCAGATTCACTGAAAAATAAAGTCCGTGAATACTGGAGAAAAAATGGCATTTACTAATACCGAGAAAAACTTTAAATCAGCATCTCCAAGGACTTTTGTAGGCAACTACAAAAGCCCTGCTTTTATTGATAAATTTTTTCATGTAATAACGGCTGTTTCATCTTTTTTGATAATTGCTATAATTGTAGGCATTTTTTTCGTATTGTTAAAAGAATCCATACCAGCTATTTCACAATTTGGCTTCATTAAATTTATTTTTTCAACAAATTGGGATCCAGTAAGAGAACTTTTTGGTGCAGGTGTTCCTTTATTTGGAACACTTGTTACAACAATAATTGCTCTATGTTTTTCTATACCCCTTTCGATTGGCGTAGCCATTTTTGTAACTGAGCTTGCTCCTGAAAAGATAAGAGGTTTCATTGGTGGTGCAATCGAGCTATTGGCAGCAATACCAAGTATCATTTACGGTATGTGGGGGTTATTTACCCTTGCACCTATTATGGCAAACTACGTTGAGCCTTTTTTACAAAACAGTTTAGGCATGTTACCAGTATTTAACATACTTTTTAGGGGTACACCAATAGGCATTGACCTTTTTACTGCTGGAATAGTTTTAGGTATCATGATTATACCTTTCTCAGCAAGCATTGCTCGTGATTCTATTCTTTTAACCCCACAAATCTTGAAAGAGTCAACTTATGCTTTGGGTACAACTCATTGGGAAGTAATTAAAGATGTTATACTTCCCTATTCAAAATATGGAATTTTCGGTGGTATTGTCATTTCTCTTGGAAGGGCATTGGGTGAAACTATGGCAGTGGCTTTTGTTCTTGGAAACAAAAACAAACTTCCCACATCCCTTTTTGATGCAACCACAACTGTAACTGTAAAACTTGCAAACGAGTTTACAGAAGCAGATAAAGATTTATATCTTTCTTCACTTTTTTACCTAGTGTTGTTACTTTTTTTAATGAGTTTTGTTATATTGGCTATTTCAAAATATTTCTTATTTAAATCAAAAAAGGCGCATACATGAAAGGTTTAGGATACAGAAAATTTAAAAACCACTTTTTTGCTTCCCTTTGCACTGTAATGACTTTATGCGGGCTATTCCTTCTTGCCTTCATACTTATAGATATAATAATTCACGGTATAAAAGGTGTAAATATAGAGCTTTTTCTCAAAGATCCTGCTCCACCTGGGGTTGAAGGCGGTGGACTTAGAAATGCCTTTATAGGACATCTATTAATTACCATTTTTGCAGTTCTTTTGGGTGTTCCTGCTGGCATTCTTGGTGGGACATATTTGGCTGAATATGGTAGGAACAACCCCATTGCTAAATTTATAGGTGTTTTTGCAGATATTATGGTTAGCGTACCAGCAATAGTGATAGGTACTTTTGTATATGCAATAGTAGTAAAACCCTTTGGGCATTTTAGTGGTTTTGCTGGCTCATTAGCGCTTGCAATAATTATGTTTCCCATAGTTTTGAGAACCACTGAAAATATGCTTTCTCTTATACCTTGGAGTTTGAGAGAAGCTGCTTTTGCCCTTGGAGCACCATATTATAAAGTTATTTTACAAGTTGTTTATAGAGGAGCAAGAGCTGGCATACTAACAGGTGTTTTACTCTCCCTTGCAAGGGTAATTGGTGAAGCAGCACCATTGCTATTTACATCATTCAACAACAATTTCTTCTCAACCGATATGAAAAAACCTATTGCATCTTTAACAGTGACAATATTCCAGTATGCTACAGGACCTTATGATATTTGGCACAATCAGGCTTGGGCAGCTGCATTTGCTATTACTATTACAATTTTGATTATTACATTAACAGCAAGATACATTATAAAAGGAACGCATAAATGAATGAAACAATTGAGATTGAGGTAAAGAACCTTTCATTTTATTACAATGGGAATATTAGAGCACTTAAGTCTATTAATTTTGTTGTGTACAAAAACTTAGTGACTGCACTAATTGGTCCTTCCGGTTGTGGCAAAACAACTCTCCTTAGGTGTTTCAATAGAATGCACGATTTATATCCAAAAAATAGATACGAAGGTGAGATAATACTTGATGGAAAAAATATTCTTTCTTCTGATATAGACTTAATCGAACTAAGAAGTAAGATTGGCATGGTTTTCCAAAAACCAACACCATTTCCCATGACAATTTTTGAAAACATTGCCTATGGATTAAGACTAAGAGGTATTAAAAATAAAACTGAGCTTAGAGATAGGGTAGAAAAGGCATTAAAAGCAGCGGCACTTTTTGATGAAGTAAAAGATAAATTAAACGTAAGTGCTACTGAGCTTTCAGGGGGACAACAACAAAGATTAGTTATAGCGAGGGCACTTGCAGTAGAGCCAGAAATTCTCCTTTTTGATGAACCTACATCCGCTTTGGACCCTATATCAACAGGAAAAATTGAGGAACTTTTAGTAGAGTTAAAGAAAACCGTAACAATTATCATAGTTACTCATAACATGCAGCAGGCTGCAAGAATATCTGACTGGACCGGCTTTATGATGTTAGGAGAACTTATAGAGTATGACAAAACGGAAAAGATTTTTACAGCACCAGCAAAAAAACTAACTGAAGAATACGTAACAGGAAGATTTGGATGATGAAAACATTAGAAGAACTAAACAGAATTAAAAGCCTCTTATTACAGATGGCAGCGTCTATTGAAGCTTCTTTAAGTGATGCAATTAATGCACTGCTCGAAAGAGATGATACACTTGCAAAAAGGGTTATAGTCAAAGACAAAGTTATAAACAGTTTCGATGTTACAATAGACGAAGAGTGTATAAAACTTATAGCTTTAAAACAGCCTGTTGCATCGGAGCTTAGGTTCATAATTACCGCAATGAAGATAACAAGCGATATGGAAAGAATTGGTGACCTTTGTGTAAATATTTGTGAAAGGGTTTTGGAACTAAACAGAGAACCACAATTAAAACCGTATATTGACCTACCAAAAATGGCCGAAACAGTTAAGATTATGTTAAATGAAGTTATAAACGCCTTCGTAGATAAAAACTTAGAGCTTGCCTGTGAGGTTATTAAAAAAGATGATGACGTGGACTACTATTTAAACCAGATAAATGACGAGCTACTTAGTTTTATGATTAAAGACCAGAAAACCATATATAGAGCAAATAAGATAACCCATATCGCCAAGTATTTAGAACGCATTGCTGACCACTGTGTAAATATTGCGGAAAATGTCATATACTTGGTAAAAGGTAAAATTATAAGACATATTGAGTTTACTGAAGAAATATGTTAAAAATAAACTATGGCAAACAAAATTTTTCTTTTAGAGGATGAAGAGGATATCTGTTTTCTAATTAAACACAATCTGGAGAAAGAAGGCTTTAAAGTAACCACCTTTCTTAATCCCAATGATTTTTTGCAAGTATATAAAAAAGAACATTTTGACCTTCTATTACTGGATTTAATGCTCCCTGACATGGGAGGATTAGAAATTCTAAAAATAATTAAAAGCGATCCTGAAAAAAAGGATTTACCAGTTATAATACTTACTGCTAAAAATACTGAATTTGACAAAGTTATTGGCTTAGAATTAGGTGCTGATGACTATATTACAAAACCCTTTAGTATCAATGAACTTATTGCGAGAGTTAAAGCTATTTTAAGAAGACTAAAAAAGGAAAGTACTGATAAATCCCATCTCAAATACAAAGAAATAAAACTCTACACCTCATCTTTTAATGTATACATTGAAGATAAGAAGATAGACCTTACTAAAACTGAGTTTTTAATTTTAAAACTAATGCTTTCTAATATAGGCAAAGTTTTATCTCGAGATTTTATCCTTGATTCGTTGTGGGGAAATGAAAAAATTGTCATTGATAGAACAATTGATGTACATATTAATAAACTCCGTAATAAATTGGGCAAATATGGTGATTACATAAAAACTATAAGAGGTGTGGGCTATATCTTTGAAGGAAATGATGGATGACCTTTTTTATTATATTCCTGGTTATACTGCTTTTTACGCTTTTTATCTACTATCTAAGGCTTAAAAGACTTCTTGACGAGATTTTAAAACACCTTGATTCAATCATTGAAAACAAAGAAATATACATCATTCCTCAAAGCAAACTTTATTTACATAGCAGCTATCTTAAGGCAAAAAAAATAGAAGACACAGTGAATGCTCTAAAAAAAACTCTGGAAGAAAAGGAAAAGCTAATAGAAAAGCTTTTCTATTCTATGCCCATTCCACTTGCCTTCTTTTCAAAAGATGGAAAGGCAGAATTTAAAAACTACTCCTTTGAAAAGCTTTTCGGCAATCTGAATAACATAGATGATTTAAAAAATCTGCTTCGCAATGAGGTATTCTATAAAATTACAAAAGAAATAGAAGAAAAAGAGTCTATAAAAAACATTGAGATTGACTGGAAAAATCAAGTTTTTTCAGTGAACCTTGATAGGATTAAATTTGATGGCAAAGACTTCTATCTTATCTCTTTTCTTGACATTACAGAACTTAAAAACACTCAAAGAATAAAAACAGAATTTACTTCAAACGTTTCCCATGAACTAAAAACACCATTAACAGTCATTAAAGGTTTCATTGAAACATTAGAAAATGAGCTTCCTTCTGATAAATTATTCATGATAAAAACAATCAAAAAACACATAAACAGGCTTCAAAATCTTGTTTCTGATATTCTACTGCTTGATATGGCAGAATCATGCAAAAATGCTGTTTTTGAAACCTTCGACTTAAACGAAACCATAGAAACTGCAATAAGCCTGCTTGATAAAGAGGCTAAAGAAAGAAACATTGAGGTAACTTTCGAAAAAAAGGAAAACATGCTTCTTAATGGCGATAATTTCTTAATCTTACAAGCTGTAATAAACATACTTTCTAATGCAATAAAATATAATAAGCCTGGCGGTAAAGTAACAATAAAAACTTTTAAAAGAGATAACAAAATAATACTTTCCTGTAAAGATACAGGGATTGGCATCCCCTCTCAATATATACCACGCATCTTTGAAAGGTTTTTTGTTGTGGACAAATCAAGGTCAAGACAGTTAGGTGGTACAGGACTTGGACTTTCCATTGTAAAACATATAATTGAGCTTCATAAAGGCATAATTGAAGTTAAGAGTGAACCAGGAAAAGGTACTGAGTTTATTATAGAACTGCTTGGCTTACCAACTAAAGTTTAAAAGCTTTATGGATATATACCGTTTTAAAACTTAAGGCTTTTTGTGATACACTATTAAATCCAGCTTTTAAAAGCATATCTGCAAACCTGTCTGGGTCTGGAAATTTTTTAATGGAGTCCCATAAATACACATAGGCATCCTTTTTTGAAAAAAACCTTGCTAAATTTGGTACTAAAAACTGCATATATAATCTGTATATCTTAAGAAAAGTACCCTCAGGAAGGGAAAATTCCAAAAATACAGCTTTGCCACCTACTTTAATTACCCTAAATATCTCCTTTAATGCAAGCTCAGTAACATGCATATTTCTAATACCAAAGGAGCACGTAATAGCATCAAAGGTTTCATCTTTAAAAGGTAGGGTGTATGCAGAACCACTTATGGGAAAAAATTTTCCTTTATTGTGTTTTTTTTTAGCAATCTTCAACATATCGAGGCTCAAATCAACGCCTGTTACATTGTAACCTCTTTTAGTCAAAACAAAGGCACTATCACCCGTTCCTGTTGCTAAATCACAAACTGTACTATTTTTTTTTAATGGCAGAAGCTCCTTTAGCATTGCATATCTCCAGTAATAATCCTGCCCGAAGGAAAGAAGATGATTGAGAAAATCATACTTTCTAGCTATGTTATCAAACATAGCTTTTATTTGAAAGGATTCTTCCATTTTAAATCTTTACAACTTCTTCATCATTATCAAAATATTTTTCTTCTGTTTTCATAACTGACATCTTGCAAGTGCCATTAAACAGAGCTCCCTCTTCAATCATAATAGAAGGTGTAACTATTTTGCCTTCTACATCGGCATTGTTTTTTAATATAACCTTTTCATCAGCAAAAAGGTCACCTTTAAACTTTCCGGAAATAACAGCTTTTCCAACTTTACAGACCCCCTTTACCATACCATTTTCACCAAGAATCAACATATCGTTCCCCTCAATCTCTCCTTCAACAAGCCCATCAATTCTCAAAGTTCCCTGAAATATAATCTTCCCTCTAAATTCAGTCCCAACACCAAGAAATGTTAACACCTCAACAGGTGCTTTTGGTTTTTCTTCATTTAAAGGTTTTTCCTGTTTTTTTGTATTGAACATAAACAACTCCTTTTAAATTTGTGGTAAATATTCCCCAACAACAACATTTTTAGAGTTTTTAACTTTTATTTTCCAGTAATTGCTTAACCTCTCAAGTTCATTTTCATTTATCCAATTTCTTTCTTTCAAAACAGTTAATAACATCACATAAAGTGGTTTTGTGCTCCCATCCTCTACCTTCATTGCTAAGCCCTCTTTAAATTCTTCATTAAATGCAGCATAAACACCATCAGCACCAATTTTTGCAAACACTCTGCCACTTGTTACCTTTATAATGTCAGAACATAATCTCTCATTTCCTCCAATCATTAATGGATATTTTTTAACGGAGTTTATCAATTTCTCAACAACTGTCTCTTTAGAAATTGCAAGGTTTTTATAGCCAATAGCAAGATTTCTTAAAGGCATAAAGAAAACAGGTGCACCACAACCATCAATAACCGTTTTTATCTCCTTTTCATCAAGCTCTGTAAATTCTGAAACAGTTTTAAGTATCTCCCTTTGAAAAGGATGTTGAGAATCAAGATAATTATTAAGGGGATAATCCTTTGCTTTGGAGGCAAGTAGCATCCCCGTATGTTTTGCAGCACAATTATGATATATTGGTTGAGGTGGACAACCTTCCCTTTTTAAAGACTCAGCAGTAGCTTTATGGCTCGGGTATTGGGCACCACATTGAAGATAATCTTCCGTTAAACCAGCCTTGCTTAAAATACTTCTTACTATGTCTATCTGAAAAGGTTCTGCGTTTAAGGAACCTGTAAGAGCTGCACATTCCTCTTCATTTAAGCAATATTTCTCAACTATGCCAGCTCTCATTGCAGCTATAGCTTGAAAAGGTTTTGCAGAAGACCTAAGGCAAGTAAAAAAATTTCTGTCTCCCCGCTCAAAAATAACCTCTCCCTTAGAATCAACAATCACAATATGGAACCTGTGTAAACATTCAGGATAACCACCTCTTGTTATGTAAACAAAAGCTTCTTTCATTGCGACTCCATTACGCTAAAAAATTTATCTATCACTGTTTTCAATGACACATTTGAGGGAAAACCACCTTGAGCAAGATGTTTTTTACCACCACCTCTACCACCAACTGTTTTTGTTATCTCCTGCAATAATTTACCTGCATCATACTTTTCTGTAAGAGATTCAGGCACATAAAGTAAACAACTTCCTTTATCTTCTATAAAAGCAGAAACAAAGATAACAGCACTTTTTTCCTTATTTTTGATATCATCTAAAATTTCTCTCATCTGGTTTGTATCCCTAACAGAAATGTCTACTGCAAGAAGCTTTATACCATTGGGTAATGTCTTTTCTTTAAGAGCTTCTTTTAATTCATACTTCATAAGCTTTGTTGAAAGCTTATGAATTTCCCTTTCAAGCTCTTCTTCATACTTCAACATTCTTTCCAGCTTTATTTCCATATCTTGAGGATTGGTCTTAAGGAGTTTTGAACACCTATCAATCAATGCTTCTCTTTCTCTTATAAAGTTGATTGCAGAAGCACCTGCACAAGCTTCAATCCTCCTTACTCCAGCTGCAACACTTTCTTCTGAAATGATTTTGAAAACACCAATATTACCGGTATATCGTTGATGTGTACCACCACAAAGCTCTTTACTTACACCTTCAATTTCTACTAATCTTACAATATCACCATACTTTTCTCCAAATATCGCCATTGCACCCTTTTTTATAGCCTCATCATAAGGTAAATAGCTAATGTTTACCTGTCTGTTTTCTCTTATCCATTGGTTTATTATATCTTCAATTTTCATAAGCTCATCTTTCGTTAATTGAGCAAAATGGGTAAAGTCAAATCTAAGTCTTTGTGGTGTTACAAGACTACCTGCCTGTTTTACATGGCTTCCCAAAACTTTTTGTAAAGCTGCTTGCAATAAATGTGTTGCAGTATGGTGAGACATTGTGTTGTCCCTTAAATCATCTCTAACTCGAAGCGTACACTTTACACCTACTTCAATCTCGCCCTTTACTAATCTACCTACATGTATAATCAATTCACCATACTTTTTTGTATCTATGACTTCAAAAACAAAGTTATCTCCCTCAATTGTACCTTTATCACCTACCTGCCCACCAGACTCACCATAAAAAGGCGTCGTATCAATAATAACCTCTCCTTCTCCACCTTCAGTGATACTATTTACACTAAACCCCTTCTGTATAATTTTACAAACTTTCCCCTCCGAAGTTAGCCTATCATAACCCACAAAATCTACTTTTATTTCTTGAGCAAGGGTTTTATATAATGTGTCAATTGCTTCTTCTCCCCCTTTCCAATGTTTTCTTGCAGCTTCTCGTTGCCTTTCCATATGTGTTTCAAACTCTTCCATATTTACTTGCATATCCAATTCCCTTAAGAAATCCTGAGTTAAATCAATGGGAAAACCATAAGTATCATAAAGCTTAAATGCTATCTCTCCTGAAAGTATCTTACTACCAGTTTTTTTAAGGTTTTCTACTTGCTCATATAATATTTTCAGACCACTATCAAGGGTTTCTAAAAACCTCTCTTCTTCATTAAGAACAACCTTTTTGACAAGTTCAATAGAGCCGTACAGCTCAGGATAAGCATCTCCCATAACTCTTACAACTTCTTCAGTCAATGAATAAAGTACAGGCTTATCAAAGCCAAGCATTTTAGCATGCCTTATAGCCCTTCGAATTATACGACGTAGCACATAACCTCTACCCTCATTGGAAGGGAACACTCCATCAGATATAAGAAAAGTCATTGCTCTAATATGGTCAGCAATAACTCTTAAATGGACATCTATATTTTTATCTTTCCCATACTCTACTTTTGCAAGATTTGCCATTTTCTCTATATAGGGGAAAAGGAGATCAGTCTCAAAATTTGAGTTTTTACCCTGTAGAACTGCTGTAATCCTTTCAAGACCCATCCCTGTATCTATACTTGGATTGGGAAGCAGTTCTAAAGTACCATCTTTATAGCGATTATACTGCATAAAAACTAAATTCCAGAGCTCTAAAAATCTATCACAATCACATCCCACTGCACATTCCTTTCTACCACACCCAATATGCTCTCCCTGATCTATTATAATCTCAGAACAGGGACCACATGGTCCTTCATCGCCCATAGCCCAGAAATTATCTTTTTCTCCTAATCTTATAATTCTTTCGGGCTTAATCCATGCTATCTCTTGCCAGAGTTCAAATGCCTCATCATCATCTTTATAAATAGTGACCCACAATCTATCTTTTGGCAAACCTAAAACTCTCGTCAAAAAATCCCAGCCATAAAAAATAGCTTCTTTTTTAAAGTAATCTCCAAAGGAAAAATTCCCCAGCATTTCGAAAAAGGTATGATGTCTTGCTGTATAACCTACATTTTCTAAGTCATTGTGCTTTCCACCAGCTCTAACACATTTCTGAACACTACAAGCCCTTTTATAAGGCCTCTTTTCAATACCAAGAAAACAGTCTTTAAACTGATTCATACCTGCATTTGTAAATAATAATGTAGGATCATTTTTGGGCACTAAACTTGAGCTTTTAACTACCTGATGTTGATGTCCTGCAAAATAATCAAGAAACTTTTTTCTAATCTCACTACCCTTCATGTTCTGTCCATCCTTTTAAAAATTCTATTATATCTTCTGTATAAAAACCTTTACTTAAAAGGTAATTATACATTTTTCTCCACGTTTTTAAATCAGTAATTTTTTGGTTACCCATCCTTTTTATATACCATTTTTCAAGCATTGACTTATCATATTCAACTTCTTCTCCCCTGTCAATAAAGCCTTTTTTTAAAAGGTATTGCTTTATATATTTTGGTCCATAACCCCTTCTTTTTAAACTATCTTTAAGAGTTTGCATTGCTTCTTCGTCGTTTAAGTATTTGTAATACTTTAATTTATCTAAAACATGTTTGATAGCTATTTCTTCGTCGGGAAATTTTTTACGCAGTTTATCAGTAAGCGCTTTCTCTGAATAGATTCGACCTTTAAGCAAAAAACAGGCATACTCCCAGATTAGAATCTCTCTATTTTGGAACCCTGTTCTTTTTGTGGATTTTCTTCTTTCTGCCATTGTGTTTTATCTGAAGAGGTATCTATACCACTCATGGCTAATGCAAAATCCGATGGACTGGTAGCATTTTTAAGTCCCTCTTCATAACTAATAAGTTTTTTCTTACATAAATCGAGTAAACTCTGGTCAAAGGTTTGCATACCATACACTACATTACCCTCTGCTATTGCCTGTCTAATAAGTTTAGTTTTTTCGGGGTCTTCAATATACTCTTTTATCCTATTTGTTGCAATCATTAGCTCTACTGCTGGGACTCTACCTCTCCCATCAATTTTTTGCACTAACCTTTGAGAAATGACAGCTCTGATTGTAGCCGCAAGTTGGTACCTAATTTGCTGTTGTTGGTGTGGTGGAAAGATACCAATAATTCTATTTATAGTTTCGGTAGCATCAATCGTGTGGAGGGTGCTTAACACAAGATGTCCTGTTTCTGCAGCAGTTAATGCTATTTCAATCGTTTCCATATCCCTCATTTCGCCCACAAAGATTACATCAGGGTCCTGTCTTAATGCGGCTCGTAAAGCATTACTAAAAGAAAGGGTATCAAAACCAACTTCTCTCTGGTTTATAATACATTTATTATCACGAAACAAGAACTCAATAGGGTCTTCAATAGTTATGATATTATAAGTAAAATTGTTGTTCATATACTCAATGAGAGAAGCAAGTGTGGTAGATTTTCCCGAGCCTGTCGTACCCGTTACAAGAATAAGCCCCCTCCTCTCACAGGCTATTTTTTCAAGAATAGGTGGCAAATTAAGCTCTCTAATTGTTTTAATAGTAAAGGGGATAGCTCTCATTACGGCACATATAGATCCACGTTGTTTATAAAGGTTTACTCTGAACCTACCCACTCCTGGAACGCTATATGCCAAATCTAAATCCATTTTATTATTAAACTCTTCCTTTTGTTTTTGCGTAAGTATGCCATATAGCATTTCATTTACTTCTTGAAAAGTTAAAGCAGTTGCATTTTTAAGACTTATTAACTTATTATCAAGCCGGTATATGGGAGGTTTACCAGGCTTTATGTGAACATCTGATGCACCTACCTTAATTGCAACAGCAAGTATTTCATCAAGCTTTTCCTTTGACATCTCCTATTCCCTCTTTAAAAGACCATATTTCTCAAGAATGGCATTTTCTATCTCATTTAAAACTTCAGGATGTTCCTTTAGATACTGCTTTGCATTTTCCCTTCCTTGCCCAATTCTTTCTCCTTTATAAGAATACCAGGCACCGCTTTTTTCAATGATATTAATATCAGAAGCAATATCAAGCACTTCCCCTTCTTTTGAAATCCCTGTACCATAGACGATATCAAACTCAGCCTCTTTAAAAGGTGGAGCGACTTTATTTTTTACAACTTTGACCTTTGTTCTTGTTCCAATTTTATCATTACCTTCTTTAATAGGACTTAAAGGCCTAATATCCATTCTTACTGAAGCATAAAATTTCAATGCATAACCGCCTGTAGTTGTCTCAGGATTGCCAAAAAACACACCTATCTTCATACGAATCTGGTTTGTAAAGATAACTGTTGTGCCAGACTTTGAAATTGCAGCTGTCAACTTTCTTAAAGCTTGAGACATAAGTCTTGCTTGCAACCCCATGTGGGCATCTCCCATTTCACCCTCAATCTCAGCTTTTGGTACAAGAGCAGCTACAGAATCAATCACAATAACATCTACTGCACCGCTCCTAACGAGCATTTCCGCTATTTCAAGAGCCTGCTCGCCCGTATCAGGCTGAGAAATTAAAAGGTCATCGGTATTAACCCCTAAAGCACGGGCATAATTAACATCAAGGGCATGCTCTGCATCTATGAATGCTGCAATTCCACCTCTTTTTTGGGCTTCTGCAATAATGTGTAAACATAGTGTTGTTTTTCCTGAAGATTCTGGACCATATATCTCTATAATTCTACCCCTTGGTACACCACCAACACCCAGTGCCAGATCAAGACCAATTGAACCTGTGGGTATGACATCAATGGCTTCCTGTTTTTTTTCACCAAGCTTCATGATAGAACCTTTGCCAAACTGCTTTTCTATCTGAGCTATGGTTACTTCAAGAGCTTTAGACTTCTGAGTATCAGCCATAAAATCCCCCTGATTTTTTTATAAATTTTATCTTTTTTGATGAAAATTGTCTATCATAATCACATTGACAAACAATATATATTGACCATAGAAAAACTTTATTGATATTTTTAAATTAGAGTATGATTGCAAAAAAACGAATTAAGCCCTTTCTTGTATATTCCGATGAAAAGGGCAATATTTACGAAGATACAAAATATTTTGCTGTTGGCAGGTACGGTCATTCCTATAAACCACTTTATGAAGAAGACCTTATTGAACTACCTCAAGGAAGTGAACTTTTTGTAATGCCAGAAAGATTCCCAATAGGGATAGACAAAAAGGGAAATTTGGTTTATCTTGATGATTGTTTTGCAGTATCAGCATTTCTTGCACCCGCACACACTCAATACCTTCTAAGCGCATATAAAAAAAATGAAAATGCACCTGTACTACCTCTTTTCGCTTATACAGCAGTTGGCTGGTATGATGGCAAATTTTATGTACCTGCAACAAGAATTGACCCTGATATCAGACAAGACCCATACCGTTTTGACCAGAAAAAGATTACAAAAAGAGGAAAAGAAATTCTTAAAAAGTTTCCAAAAAACCGACTAATTCGGCATATCGTTGAAAACTGTGCTTTTACTTATTTTTGTCCTGCTGCAAGAAACTTTTGTCTTGGTAGATATGAAGCTCCACTCCCTACCTCCCCCGTCTGTAACTCAACATGTCTTGGCTGTATATCTTACCAAAACAAAAATCTCTCTTCCATTCCCTGCACACAACCAAGAATCACTTTTACACCAACACCTGATGAAATTGCAGAAACAGCGCTTTTCCATTTAGAAAGAGCTCAAAACCCAATTGTTAGTTTTGGTCAAGGATGTGAGGGAGAACCATTACTCGTTGGGGGAGTAATTTTAGATGCCATAAAAAAAATAAGAAGAAAAACAAAAAAAGGCATTATTAACCTAAATACTAATGGTAGCTTACCACATATTGTCGAAAAGCTTTTTTTAGCAGGCCTAGACAGCATTAGAGTAAGCCTGAATAGTGTAAGAAAAGTTTATTATGAAGCATATTACCAGCCTAAAAACTACTCCTTTGAAGATGTGTTAACAACAATTTCACTTGGAGAAAAGTTTAATAAATGGGTCTCCATAAACTATTTCGTTTTTCCTGGCTTTACTGATGACATAGAGGAGTTTAATGCTTTGCAGACGCTACTAAAAAAGCATAGAATAAATATGATACAGTGGCGTAATTTCAACATTGATCCTGACTTGTACCTTACAAAACTAAACATAAACAGTTTGACAACATGTATTGGCATAAAAAACGTTATTGATTCAATAAAGAAGCTTTTCCCTCGCATTTATTTCGGTTATTTCAACCCTAATGAAAAAATAATAAAAACACATATTTTTTGATTTTCCTTTTAGAAAGGGTCATTATAAAATATTTAAAAATACTTTGAGGTTAATATGCCAAAAGGTCTTAGAATAGCAATTAATACAGGTGGTGGAGATGCTCCAGGGTTAAATGCTGTTATTGAAGCGGTGACAATGTCAGCATATCATAGAGGATGGGAAGTCTTTGGTATCAAAAATGGATACCAGGGTCTACTTGATACTGATGAAATAATTAGGTTAACCCCTGAAAAAGTAAGAAATATATCAAGTACTGGCGGTACAATCCTTGGAACTACAAATAGAGGTAATCCCTTCGCTATGCCAGTAAAAACAATAGATGGTCAAGTAGAAATAAAGGATGTATCTGATAAGATCCTTGAGAATTTTAAAAGACTTAAATTTGACTGTTTAATAGCAGTAGGAGGAGATGGAAGCTTAAAAATTGCTTATGATTTTTTTAAAAAGGGTATGCCTGTAATTGGTGTTCCCAAAACCATTGATAATGATCTTGGTGGAACAGTTATCACTTTCGGGTTTGATACTGCTGTAAGTATAGCAACAGAAGCGATAGATAGATTACATTCAACTGCTCGTTCCCATGAAAGAGTTATAGTAGTAGAAGTTATGGGTAGAAGAGCAGGCTGGATTGCTCTAAATAGTGGTATATCTGGTAACGCCCATGTAATACTAATTCCCGAAATACCATTTAATATTGACAAAGTATGTGAACATATCACATCCCTTGAATTAGAAGGGATTAAATATGCAATTGTTGTAGCAGCAGAAGGCGCTGTTCCACAAGGAGGTAAAGAGATAATCAAGGAAGGAGCAAAAGATGGTAGACAGGACGTGGTTTTAGGTGGTGTTGCAGAATATGTCGCAAAAGAGATCGCTAAAAAAACAGGAAAAGACACACGTTCACTTGTATTAGGACACCTACAAAGAGGGGGCTCACCAACTACCTTTGATAGATTACTGGCCCTTCGTTTTGGTGCTGCTGCAATAAGAGCTATTGAAAATAGACAATTTGGGCATATGGTTGCATTACATCCACCTTTAGTTACAACAGTTCCACTTGAAGATGCTTTAAGCACTATGAAAAAGGTTCCCTTAGATAGTGATACCATAATAACAGCACGAGATCTCGGTATTTGCTTTGGTGATTGATATGAGCATACTTTCTTGTATAGGTAATACCCCAATAACACTCATTACAAAATTAAACAAAAATCCCAAAGTTAAACTTTTTGCAAAACTTGAAGGTAGCAATCCAGGGGGGTCAGTAAAAGACAGACCTGCCCTTTATATGATTATTGATGCTGAAAAAAAGGGCTTGTTAAACCACAATAAAACAGTGCTCGAACCGACTTCTGGTAACACTGGGATTGGACTCGCTATGGTTTGTGCCGCAAAAAATTATAAAATAAAATTAGTTATGCCTGCCTGTGTAAGCATTGAGAGAAAACTTATTTTAGAAGCCTTAGGAGCAGAGGTTATTTTAAGTCCTGCCAATGAAGGAACTGATGGTGCTATAAGATTGGCTCATAAAATTTTTAATGAACAACCCGAAACATATTTTATGCCTAACCAGTTTGAAAATCCTGCAAATATTCTCGCACACTACGAAACGACTGCTCAAGAAATTATTGAACAAACTAAAGGTGAGATTACCCATTTCGTCGCAGGTATGGGAACCACAGGAACTTTAATGGGTGTTTCAAAAAGACTTAAAGAATTCAATAAACATATAAAAATTATTGGAGTTGAACCAATAGAAGGACACAGAATACAGGGACTAAAAAACATGAAAGAAGCAATTGTACCAAAAATTTATGACCCCAGCTACATAGATGAACATTATTATGTAACTGATGACGAAGCCTTTGCAACAACAAGAAAGCTTGCAATAGAAGAGGGCATTTTTGCAGGCATGTCAAGCGGTGCGGCAATGGCTATTGCTTTAAAAGTTGCTCATAAAATTGAAAAGGGTTTAATTGTAGTTATACTTCCCGATAGAGGTGATCGGTATCTTTCTACTTCTTTATTCACCTCTGTTTGTGGAAAATGTCCACCTTAAGGTTTTTATTATGCTCGAAAACTTTTTATTAGTTTTTATCCCCATTTTTGTAGCTATTGATGGGTTAGGATTGCTTCCCATATTTATATCTTTAACCGCTGAAATGGATAAAACGTTAAAAAAACGCGTAATTATGAACTCCATTTTGACTGCTTTTATTGTTTCTATCGTTTTTATTTTAATGGGTGAATTTATCTTCAATATTTTAGGTATAACAGTTAATGACTTTACAATTGCAGGTGGTATTATACTTTTAGTAATAGCCATATCAGATATTGTGAAAACTCAAGAATATAAAGGTAGCCAGTTCTCCTCTATAGGTGTTGTACCTATAGGAACACCTTTAATTGCAGGACCTGCAACATTAACAACATGTTTAATACTCGTAGGTAATTATGGCTATCTCCCAGTTATTTTATCATTAATAATAAACCTCTTACTGGTCTTTCTCATCTTTAGCCAATCAGAACATATTGAAAAAATCACAGGTATTGATGGTCTTAAAGGTATTGGAAAAATAATTTCACTCCTACTAGCCGCAATCGCAATAAAACTAATAAGAACAGGTCTATTTAATATTACTATCAAAGGTTAAACTAAAAATCTTGACAATTACCTAATTAATTAGAGTATAATTAACATCTATAATATGGGCTCATAGCTCAGCTTGGTAGAGCCACCGGCTCATAACCGGTCGGTCCCTGGTTCGAATCCAGGTGAGCCCATTTTTTAGAGAAAGTTATGGCTTTAAAATATATTTTTACTAAATTTAAAAAATGGATATAACCGTTAAAGACGTTTATGCAAAGATTGATTGTATTGCACCATTTATTTATCAAGAATCATGGGATAACTCAGGATTACAAATAGGTAATCTTGATAACAAAGTCAAGAAAGCTCTTTTAACATTAGATATTACAAAAGAAGCAATTAATATAGCAAAAAAATATAAATGTGAGCTTGTTATATCCCATCACCCTCTTTTTTTTAAACCGCTAAAATCAATCGACACAAGAAATGTGCTTTTAAGTGAAATACTTAATTCAAATTTAACCATACTTTCTGCACATACAAACCTTGATGTAGTGCCAGAGGGCGTAAGTTTTGCATTAGCGAAAAAAATTGGGATACTTAATAATTTAAAAACCCTTGCACCTTTAGAAGAGTCTAAGTATTTTAAAGTTTCTTTCTTTATAACAAAAGAATCTGAAGCGGAGGTCACATCACAAATACTTTCTAAAGGTATAGGTGAGTTTCTTAAATACGAAAACTGTTATTTTACTACCACAGGAGCAGGACATTTCAAAGCAAAAGAAAAAGCAAAACCTTACGTAAAAATAGAAAATTTCAAAGAAAACAAGGTAGAATTTATTGTCCGAAAAGATAAAATTTTTGATTGCATAAATAATTTAAAGCAAATCCATCCCTATGACGAAATTGCCTTTGATGTTATTGAAGAAAAGATTAACCCCATCGATATAGGTTACGGCGTTATAGGGGAGCTATCAACACCAAAAAAATTACACCAAGTACTTTCTTTAGTAAAAGAGGCTCTTGGTATTGAAAAAGTCAGATTTAAAGGCGATTTAAACAAAAAGATAAAGAGGATGGCTCTCTGCGGTGGCTCAGGTTCTTCATTCATAAAACATGCGATTCAATTAAAGGCTGACTTGTACATAACAGGTGATATAAAATACCATGAGATGCTTGAAAATTATGACAAGATAACCATTGCAGATGTAGGCCATAGAGCTTCAGAGCAACCTGTTCTTTTTACATTAAAGGAAAAATTAGAAAAAACATTTAAAGACTTAGAAATACAAATTTTTATGGAACATAACGATTTTTATCAATATTTTTAATTAAGGAGGGTATTTTGAAAGATACCATTGCAGCATTGTGGGGTTTACAAAAATTAGATTTAGAAATCATTGATTTTGACAAAAGATTATCAGAAATCCCAGAAAAGAAAAAGCATTTTGATGAAAAAATAGAAGAAATTGAAGAAAAAAGAAGAAAAAAATTAGAAGAGATAAAAGCCTTAGAAGAAGAAAAGGCAAGATTAGAAAAAGAAATTGAAGAAGAAAGCATAAAAATTAAAAATGTGGAAAGTAGGCTTGGTTATATTAGAAACCCGAAAGAGTATCAGGAAGTAAGAAAAAAGGTTGAGCTCGCAAAAAAAGCAAATAAACTAAGAGAAGATGAAGTACTGAAAAAAATGGAGCAGATTGAAAACCTAAATAAGGAATTAGAAGAACTAATTCCTAAACTTGAAGAAGAAAAAAAGCAAATAGAAGAAAATATTAAAATTTACATTGCTGAAGAGATGCAGTTAAAAAGTGCAAAAGAAGAATTAATACATAGACGTACTTTATATATTTCAAAAATACCCGAAGATATTTATAAAAAATATGAAACTATCAAAGAAAAAAGTAGAGGAATAGGTGTGAGTTTAGCAAAAAATGAGTCCTGCGAAGGTTGTTTTATGAACCTTCCACCTCAGCTTTATAACCTCATACTTAAGGGTGATAATCTTTACAATTGTCCTTACTGTCAGCGTTTCCTTGTATATATCCCTGAAAAAGAAGAAGATCAGGAAAATAGTTAAGTATTTGAAACTAAATGAAAATATTTTATAATATAATTTGAGTAGGGGGTACGACCGCCCCTTTTAAGGGGAGGAAAGTCCGGGCTCCAGTGGGCATGATGCTTCCTAACGGGAAGTTCAGGTGACTGAAGGAAAGTGCCACAGAAAACATACCGCCTGCATATAGCAGGTAAGGGTGAAAAGGTGAGGTAAGAGCTCACCGCTTCAATGGTGACATTGAAGGCAGGGCAAACCCCATCAGGAGCAAGACCAAATAGACACTGTTACGCTATAAGCGTAGGTTTAAGCCCTAAACCCCCTTTTAAAGGGACAGTGCGGGTAGGTTGCAAGAGGTTACTTGCAAAAGTAACCCTTAGATAAATGGTCGTACTCGACAGAACCCGGCTTATACCCCTACTCAAAACTATTATGACACAACAATTTTACAAAGAAATTCTTATTTTTGATAAAGGTAAGAGATTTTCAAACCTCTTATACAAACTAAAACACAATTCTTTTGTCCTTAAACGAGATGATCTTTTGTCTATCTTTATAAAATCAGAAAAAGAAGAAATACATTTAAAAGAACTTCTGGTATATTTTGACTATAAATATTTTCCAATAGAAAGACCTGCTATACCACCTCAAAACTCAAAATCTTTTAAATTAATAGATTTTACAATTGCAAGAAAGGGCGTAAGTGGGAGAAAGTGCTTAATAATAAAGCCTGGTATAGCTTTTGGTTATGACCATCCTGCATCAACACTTATGGCAGAAGTACTTATTGAAAAAAGCTATCTCTACAAAAATATGAGAGCTTTAGATATCGGTATTGGTTCTGGGATGCTTTCAATAATTATGGCTAAAATGGGTGCAAAAAAAGTTATTGGCATAGATATATGCCCTTTTATTGTAAAGGAAGCTATAGATAATATACGAAAAAATAAGATTAGGTTTAAAAAAGTAGAAGTTATGCTGAAAAGCACTTTATCACTAAAAAAACCATTCCTTTTTGCAGTAGCAAATGTGCCTGAAAATATACATTTACTGGTATATAGAGATTTAGAAAAACTGATTCCTAAAAAACGATACTTACTTATAGGTGGTTTTCAGAAAACAGGTTTGGAACGGATAAAACTTTTTTACAAAAACTTTAATATTATTGAATCTTTTGAGAAAGAAGACTGGTTTACACTTTTATTGCAAAGATAAGATATTTCTTTACATTAATGCACTATAAAATTAAAATTGAAACATGTTCGAAGATTTGAGACACTCTCAGGTTATAATAGATTTAAAGGCCCTCCATTCAAATATAAAAGCTATAAAAGAGGTTGCTGGTAAAAGAAAAATCATTGCAATAGTAAAAGACAATGCCTACGGTCATGGTGCTCCAAAAATCATTGAGACCATAGATGATTATATAGATTATTATGGTGTTGCAAATATAAAAGAAGCTTTGTTACTTAAAACATATACTTCTAAAGTTTTTATAATCCTTGGTGGTTTTTTTGAGGAGGAGGTACCCTTTTTCAGTGAACACATCATGCCCCTCGTTTATGATATAGATAGTCTTAAAAAGCTTACAAAAACTAATAAAAAGTTATCTATACATTTGGAGTTTGAAACAGGCATGGGTAGAACAGGTTTTTTATATAAAGAACTTAAAACTTTAATCAAATTATTAAAATCATCTCCAAATATAAACGTAGATGGCATTATGACCCATTTAGCCTGTGCTGAAAGTGATGAAAGCTACTCAAAAGTGCAAATAGATAAATTCTATGATATAATCGATAAGTTAAAGAAAGAAGGCATAGAATTTAAAAATGCCCATATTTCAAATAGTGCAGGGATGTTCTATAATATGAGCGATAGTATTAATGCTGTCAGACCAGGTATCATGATATATGGAAGCTATCCATCAAAGAAGTATGAGAAGTTAATTAAACTTAAACCAGTTATGACATTTAAAAGCAAAATTGTTTATATTAAGAAAGTAGAAAAAGGAACACCAATAAGTTATGGTTGTAAGTTCAAAACTAATAGAAAAAGCATCATTGCCACAGTATCTGCAGGTTATGGTGATGGTTATCCAAGAAATCTTACAAATAAAGGCATAGTTTATATAGAAGGCAAAGGTTTAGCACCTATTGTAGGTACCGTTTGTATGGATATGTTTATGATTGATATAACTGACTTAGATGGTGTCAAAGTTGGTGATAGTGTCGTTCTTTGGGGTCAAGGTCACAGTGAGGTACATCCCGATAGAGTAGCTGAAAAAGCAGAAACAATTTCTTATGAACTTTTTTGTCACCTATCAGAAAGGGTTAAAAAAGTCTATGTGAGATAGGAAATGAATAAAATTATTGAACGGATTGGAAAAACATTTATAGATTTTTTTGTAGAAGCAGGAAAGATGCTTCTTCTCTTAATTGAGGTTATTAAACAAACCTTCAAACCACCAATTAAACTGGAAAGAATATTTATCCAAATGGAGTTTATTGGTGTTAAATCCCTTTTTGTAGTGATTCTTGTAAGTACTTTTACAGGTATGGTTTTAGCATTACAATCATATACCGGTTTTAGAAGATTCAGTGCAGAAAGTATGGTTGGAGCTATTGTTGCACTGAGTCTTTGTAGAGAGTTAGGTCCTGTTCTTACAAGCATAATGGTAACAGCAAGGGCTGGTTCAGCAATGGCTGCTGAAATTGGCACTATGAGGGTAACAGAACAGATAGATGCCTTAACTGTTATGGCAGTAAATCCAGTAAAATATCTAATTGTACCAAGAATCATTGCTTCAATCTTAGTGGTACCCATTCTTACAATAATTTCTGATTATACTGGTATTGTGGGTGGGTATATCGTTGGTGTAAAACTATTGCATATAAATGAAGGCGTATATATAAATAGGACCATTGACTTACTCGAAATGAGTGATATATTTAATGGTCTTTTTAAATCAATTGTTTTTGCGTTACTATTGTCATTAATTGGTTGTTACAAAGGTTATTATACAAAAGGCGGAGCAAGAGGAGTAGGTAAAGCAACCACTGAAGCGGTTGTATTAGCTTGCGTTGTAATTTTTGTTGCAGATTATGTATTGACTTCATTCCTTTTTTAAGTATGCAAGAAAACATTATAAAGATAAGAAATTTATTTAAAAAATTCGGTAACCAAGAGATTTTAAAAGGTGTCAACCTTGATATACCTAAGGGCAAGATAACTGTAATTATAGGTAGAAGTGGTGGTGGAAAAAGTGTGTTACTTAAACATATTATTGGGCTTATCAAGCCTGATAGTGGTGAAATATATATAGATGGGATTAATATAGCCAAAGAAAAGGAAAACACTCTCAATGAGATAAGAAAAAGGTTTGGAATGCTCTTTCAGGAAGGTGCTCTTTTTGACTCAATGACAATAGAAGAAAACGTTGCTTTTCCTCTCGTTGAACATACTAAGATGAGCTTAGAAGAGATTAAAAGAAGGACAGAAGAAGTACTCTCCCTTGTTGGATTAACAGGTGCAGAAAAAAAATATCCTTCTGAAATCTCAGGAGGTATGCGCAAAAGGGCAGGTTTAGCTCGTGCAATTATCTCAAATCCTGATATCATATTATTTGATGAACCAACAAGTGGGCTTGATCCTATAATGGCTGCTCATATTGATAACCTCATAGTGAATATACAGAAAAAATTAAATGTAACTTGTATAATTATCAGTCATGATATACAATCTACTTTTAGGATAGCACATAAAATAGCTATGCTATATGATGGAATAATTATAGCAGAAGGAACCCCTGAGTATATGAAAAGCTTAGATAACCCTTACCTAAAACAGTTTATCGAAGGTTCTTCAACAGGACCAATACAGGTGGTAGACAATGAATAAAGCCTGGTCAGCAGAATTTAAAGTTGGAATCTTTGTAATTGCGGGTTGCTTGATTTTAATTTTCATGTCTTTTAAGGTTGGTAAATTTAAGTTTTTTGGTGGTGGTAAAACCTATGAAGTAAGTGTACTTTTTGACAATACAGAAGGTCTTGATGTTGGTGGTTCAGTTCAGATATCAGGCGTTGTCGTAGGAAGGGTAAAAGACATTAAATTAGATGGCAAAAAGGCTCGGGTTATACTTGAACTAGGTGAAAATATTGTTTTAAAAAAAGATGCTACCGCAACAATAAAAACAAAGGGCGTTCTCGGTGAAAAATTTGTTGAAATTTATCCTGGTGATGCCGAAGAGGTTATCCCAAAAAATGGAGAGATTGTTAATGTAAAAAAGACCGTGGATATTGATAAACTATTAGCCTCCGTAGATACTGTAATGGAAGACATTAAAGCAGTTACCGTTAACTTGAGAAAGACATTGGGTGGCGATGAAGGTGAAATAGCATTAAAGGGTATAAGAGACAACCTTTATGAGTTAACTCTTAATATAAATAGGCTTGTTAAAAAGAATGACGAAAGCCTTTCAAATACTGTGAAAAATTTAGAAAAATTTTCTGCAGTGCTTGCAGAAAAAACGCCCGAGCTTTCAGATGAGTTAAAAGAGATCACAAAAAACCTTAAAGAACTACTTAATGAAAATAGGGGTAATGTTAAAGAAAGTATTGAAAATATTAAAAAAGCATCGGAACGATTAGACCAGACATTTGCTTCCATAAAAAGTGTATCAGATAAGATCGACAAAGGGGAAGGTACTCTTGGCAAACTTATTAATGACGATACAGTTCATGAGAACTTAAACAAGACTCTTTCAAGTGTAAACAAAATGTTATCAAAAGCAGATTCAACAAGGACTTTTTTTGAATTTAAATCAGAATATTTACAAAGATTAAAAGATTCTCGTACACATGTAAACATAAAAATATATCCAAAAACTGACTACTTTTACATGATAGGTGGTGTGGATAGTCCCAAAGGAAAGTTATCAAGAAAAACAGAAAGGATTACAGGTTTTGCTACACCAGTATATACAACAACTGAAACAGAAAGAGAAAGAACGTTGCTTATAAATGCTCAGATAGGAAAGCGTTTTCACAATATTGAGTTTCGTGGCGGTCTTTTTGAGTCAACAGGTGGCATTGGGTTAGACCTTTATACACATAACGACAAATGGAAACATACCTTTGAAATATACGATTTTGATAAAAAATATAATCCCCATGTTAAACTTGGCACAAATTATAACCTTTTTAAATATTTCTTTTTATCTGCAGGTATAGATGACATTGTAAGTGATAGGAAAAGAAGGAGTGTATATGTAGGTGGTGGTATAAAGTTTGAAGATGAGGCTATAAAATACCTTTTAACTTCTGCACCATTACCAACAAAATGACTAAGAAAATAAATCTTTTAGAATATGCAATCGCTTCAGGCTGAGCTGCAAAAGTAGGTCCGGGTGACCTCAAAAGGTTAATGCAGCATATAAGTATAAAACATAGCGATGATGTAATAATCGGGCCAGAAAATGCTGATGATGCATCGGCAGTAAAAATTGGCAATGAAATTATATTACAAACAGTTGATATAATAACACCTGTAGTAGAAGAACCTTTTATTTTTGGACAAATTGCCTCTGCAAACTCATTATCTGACATTTATGCCATGGGTGGTAAGCCTATAAGTGTTCTCAATATAGCCTGTTTTCCTACTGACTGCCTTGAACTTTCTATTTTAGAAGAAATTTTCCAAGGAGGGCTTTCAAAAATTTACGAATCAGGCGCAAACCTTGTAGGTGGCCATACTATTACAGATAGGGAAATTAAGTATGGATTATCAGTAATTGGCATTGCTGGCAATAATTTGTATCATAACGCTTTATGTAAAGAACAACTTGATATAATTGTAACAAAACCATTAGGTGGTGGCATTTTAAGCACAGCTTTAAAAGCAGAAATGGCCGATGAAGCACATAAAAAAGAGATGATTAGATGGATGACAAGACTAAATAAATATGCTTCAGAAATAGCTCAAAATGTTGGTATTGTAACAATGACAGATATTACTGGTTTTGGATTGCTTGGACATTTATTAGAGGTACTTAAAGCAAGCAAAGTTTCTGCAAACATTTATAAGAACAATATCAATTTTATGGATGGTTTTGAAAAATACATTTCCTATGGTCTTATTCCTGCTGGAGCTTATAGAAATAAAGAGTTTGTTGCAAGTCATACAAAGGGAGATAATGAAATAATCTTAAAGTTATCTGTTCCAGAGACATCAGGTGGACTTATGATTTTTTGTGAAAAAACAAAAACAAAGGAGTTATTACAAAAAATAATAGAAGGTGGGGATACAAAAGCCTCAATAATTGGTGAAACTATAAAAGATGAAAGTTGTTCTATTAATATAATTTGATTTTAAAGCTTTTCTGTGATTTTCTTTAATAGTTCTAAACCCTTATCTTCAAGTTCTTTATTTTCTTCCTTGTTAAGATAGATAGCTTTATAACTTTGATAAATCCAATCCACTATTTCTTTTTTCAAACCTTCAGACAAATCGGTTTTCTTTAAAACTTTTTCTATCATTGTCGGTGAAGAAGTGCATAAAGACTCACCAGTAATCTTCTCAAGGGTATACAAAATACTTCTTAGGAGAACGTGAAGTCCTTTTTCATCTTCTGCTATTATGTTTTTTTTCTTTAGTTTTACCTTGTTTTCCATATTTGTTCTGAAATACATTATAAGAACAACAATGGTAATGAATAATAATAATGATATGAACAAGTAAAAATCATAGTCTGGCCTTATGCGTATGTTCAATTTTTTTTCAATATCATCCATTTCTTTTGTTGAAAGGCTACTGGGAATTTGAACTTTTATGCTACGAACAATAGTAGAGCTATTTTTAAAACTTTTATCAAAGGGACTATAAGCATTAGGGGGAGATACTTTTATTTTATAAATACCATCTGATGGTGCTTTAAAAAAGTATGAAAAGATAACTTTACCTCTAAATTCTGGAAATTTACTAAAATACTCGACTTTTTCTTCTTTCAAGAAGGTTTCTGCTATTGGTTCAACAACAATTTTCGGTGGTTTTATATAATTTAAATAACCAGCACCTGTAAGATATACATCAACATTGACAATATTTCCTTCCACACCAGAATAAGCATTAAGTTTAGTAACATAGTCACCTATTAAGTAACTTTCTTTCTCATCACTTTTTATTTCCATTACATCGAATATTATTGAACCCGTTGAAAAACTTTTTATATCATTTCCATTTTTTAAAACAAACATTAATGGAGATAAATTAAACTTTCCTGACACTGTAAATACTACTGAAAAAATAATTTCTTTCCCACCATCTTTCTTATTTTTTATATCCACTAATTCTGTAAAAGCATCCTTCCACCCTGGCCAGTGAACAGATAATTCACCAATGTTACCTGGTATTTCAAGAATCATATATACGGGCATAAAGATGTATAATGTTTCATAAAGTACTAATGTATAAAATTTTGGAAGTGATACTGTTTTACTCTTCTCTGGCTTAAGCTCTATATGCTCTCTTCCTATTACTTCTACTATTACCTTTCTTACAGAAATTGCATTTCCTAGATGGTCTTTAAAAATAAATGGTCCAATCTCGTATTTGCCTTCTTTCTCAAAAAAACAGAGTAACACAAACCTATGTTTGAAAATATCCTTTTCCTCACTGAAAATAGTACTCTTTAAAACCTTGACATGTTCAGGTATTACAAAAACAGGCTCATCTTTTACAGGATTAGTAGATTCAAAGGTTAATTCTATTTTTGTTAGCCGGTTAGTAACAGTTGAAACCAAATTTTCTGCATCGGAGTTAACACATAGTAAAAAGAATAAAAAAACCGACCAAATAATTTTTATAAAATGCATTTGTGGATTAGTATACAAAAAAATTTTAATTATTACTATTTTGTTGCTTAGAAGAAATGATGTCCTTTAATTTTTTCAATGCCCTTGCTTCAATTTGTCTGACCCTTTCCCTTGTAATTCCAAGTTTCTCTCCAATTTCTTGTAAAGTCATTGGATTTTCTTCCAGTATTCGTTTTTCAATGATAAACCTTTCTTTTTCATTTAGCTTAGAAAGGGCTTCCCTAACAATCTGTGCATTAAAGATACGTTCATCTTCTTCTTCTATCTGCTCAACATAATTTACTCTCGTATCTGGTAACGTATCAAGAAGCCTTTGTTCACTATCAGGTGCTGTGTATTCGAGAGAAAAATCTTTACCAGCAAGCCTCATCTCCATTTCCATTACTTCTACTGGTTTTACATCTAAGACCTCTGCAATTGCCTCTGGTGTAGGCCCCTCTTCTCCTTTCAATTCAAGTTCTCTTTTAATTTTAGCAAGGTTATAGAAGAGTTTTCGCTGGTTCTGAGTTGTACCAACTTTTATCAGGCTGTAGTTATTCATAATGTAAGCCTGGATATAAGCACGAATCCACCATACCGCATAGGAAATAAGCCTGTTGTTTTTATAAGGATTGAATTTTTTCACTGCCATCATGAGACCTATTGTACCTTCCTGTATCAAATCCATGATATTGAAACCATACCCTGCATATTCGTTTGCAATTTTCACAACAAACCTTAAATTTGCTGTAACAAGTGTTTTTGCAAGATCTACATCTTTTGTTTCATAATACTTAATAGCAATTCTTCTTTCTTCCTCTGGTGTTAATACAGGATATGATTGGATTTCATTAAGATATAGTTCCAGTTCTGTCGGTTTTTTTACTTCTAAATCTTGAGCCAACTAAACCCCCAAAAAAATTAGCACTTAAAGCTCTTGAGTGCTAATTTAAAGTATAATCACTGTATGTTGCTCTGTCAAGAAGCCAAAAATAAAATTAACACTAATTTACATAATTGAGTTAATTGCAATAAGTAACCTCTTTTCCAGGTCTTCAATATCAGTGGAAGCTCCCTTATTCAGATAATAGGCAGGTGAAGCATGTAAAAAAAACTTTTGCAGTTCCTCATCAGCTTGTTTAACAGAAAAGAATAGTATCGGAACTGGTTTTGATTTAAATGCTCTCTCTATAGCTCTTATAGCAATTCCAACACTTATACCACTGATATAGGGCATTTTTATATCAAGTATTATAAGATTTACTGGCACCTTTTCTATAAGCTTCTTTGTGTATTCTTCAATAAGAACTTCCCCATTTTCAAAACTATGGAAGTTATCCGCGATATTATTATTTAAGAAGATATCCTTTAATAATTCCCTCATAAAGGTTGAATCGTCAGCATAGAAGACAATCTTTTGATTAATTTCTGAATTTTCCTTTTTCCTTTCTTCATTTATTTTTTCAATTTCAACTTCATTTATCAATATGGGCAAACCACAATACAAACAACAAATCTCTTGCTTACCATTTCTCGTAACAGTATAGGTTAAAACATTTTCTTTACATTGTTGACAGAATATCTTTTTTTCCATAACTCTTTTGATTTTTCAATTAATTTCTTTTATCATATAATAACAAAAAAAGTAAACACTTTTTAGGAGGTACAATGTTAAATTTTTTGCGTAAACGAGCTTCGTCATGGTTTATTAAGGTGGCTTTTGCACTTATTATCCTTGTTTTTATTTTCTGGGGTATAGGTACAATAAGAGAGCGAGAACAAAACATTATAGGCGAAGTGGAAGGTAAAAATATTTCCCTTTCCCATTTCCAAAATGCGGTAAATATTGTATCGGAAAATTATAAAGCCATTCTTGGAGATAAATTTGATTATAAAATGCTTTCAGAACAAATCAAAAAAACAGCTTGGGATATGTTAGTAGACCAAGCAATTCTCATAAAAACAGCTGAAGAGTTAAAGATTAAGGTTGCACCAGAAGAAATAATAGATGAAATTCAGAAAAATGATGCCTTTAAAGAGAATGGCGTCTTTAAACGGGAGCGTTATATTGAAATACTCAGATATAACAAAATTCTGCCTTCTCAATATGAAGCACAGATTGAAAAAAGTTTATTACTTAAAAAGGTCAGAACTTTTCTCAAAAATGCAGTAACTGCTTCCAATGATGAGATTAATCAGTGGTACATCCTAAAAAATAGAAAAATTAAAGCAGGCTATATTACATTAAGTTATAAAGACTTTGCTAAAGATGTTTCAATAACTGAAGGTGAGATCAAAAAATATTATGAAGACAATAAAGAGCAATTTAAAAAGCCCGAAAAGGCTCATGTTGTTTATTATCTAATTCCACTTACAGAATTCACTAATTCCATTAAGGTTGATGAAAAGGATTTGAAGGACTATTACGATGAACATAAAGATGAATTCTTTGAACCAAAAAAGTTTTTACTTAGACATATCTTTGTATCCTTTGGGGAAAACAAAGAACAGGCAAGGAAGAAAATAGAGGATGCAAAAAATGCTTTAAAGAAAGAAGATTTTGCAAAAGTTGCATCAAAATATAATGATGATGGGACAAAACAAAGAGGTGGCTCTCTTGGCTACATAACCCTTTCAATGGTCACACCAAAACTTTCTGAGAAAATAGCTGGCTTGAAAAAGGGTGATGTCACAGATATTATAGAAAGCGAGTTTGGATATCATATTATAAAAGTTGATGATGTTGTTAATGAAGGTCTAAAACCATTTGAAAATGTAAAAGAAGAAGTACACAAAAAGGTCTTACAAAATAAAACAAAACTTATCGCTTTAAAAAATGCATCAGAGATAAAAGATGCCCTTGAAAAAGGGGTTCAACCAAAAACAACATTTAAATCCAATAAAGTAACTGTCGAAAAGGGACAGACAAATATTGGTGATTTAACATTACCAGAATTAGTGAACAATATTTTTACTTTAACAGAAGGGAAAACATTTGGACCTTTTAATACAAGTAATGGTGTCATCGTGGGAAAATTAGAAAAGATAGAAAAGGGTTACTTCGAGCTTTCCGAAGTAGAAAATAAGGTTAAAGAACAGCTAGTAATTAAAAAAGCGTTGGATTTAGCAGAAGAAAGGGCTAAAAAAATTATTGCTCAAGGACAAATAGATAAAGGCACTGTTACAGACTGGTTTTCTCCTGTCGCAAATATACCCTTACCACTTAATAAGCTAAAAGAAATAGATAAAGAGCTTCCTTCCTTAAACAAACAAAATAGAATTCTCCAAAAACCATTTCGAAGTGATGATAGTATATACATTATTTACCTTGCCGATATTGAAGAACCAACCATTGACACAAACAGTGAAGCTTATAAAAACTTTGCAAAAGATTTTATTGAAAACAAGCAAAACCTTTTCTTTGAGGAATGGCTAAAAAATACAAAAAAAACAGCAAAAATTAAGTTAAATGAAGAGCTTTTTAAGAAATTTTAGTATTCTACTTTTTCTTTTTAACAGTATAGCCCATGCAGATTTGCATGATGAGATTATTTTGCTTAAAAAGCTCTACCAAGAAAGAAGCTATTATCAAGCAAGACAACTTGCAGAAAAATTAAAAAATGAACCATCAACAAGCTTTTATGCCTCTTTAATAATTGCAGATATTGACTTTATGGAAGGAGACTACTATTCAGCAAAAGCAAAAATTGAAATACTTATGGAGCAGTACCCTGAAAAAAAGGAGATGTTAAAAAAGAAGTTAGAAAAGATTGAAAAAGAAGAGGCCTTTCTAAAGAATAGCAACAAAGACCAAATAAAACTTTTTAATATCATATGGAAAACCTCTTTTAAAACGCCTAATATTTACAACCACATACAGGAGATACTTATCGATGCCTATAGAAAGGGTGGTAGCTTCTTTGGCTGGTATCCCGATGATATTATTGATATAATGGTTTATTCACCAAAGGAATACCAAACTTATACAATTACGCCCCACTGGTCACAGGGTGCCTATGATGGTAAGATAAGATTAAAAATAAACGAACAAATAAATTACAGCCAACTAAAAGAACTTATCTTTCATGAGTACGCCCATTTAGCTATAGCTTCTATTACTAAAGGTAGATGCCCCACATGGTTAAACGAAGGCATTGCCCAATACTTTGCAGAACAGAAAGTTATTACAAACAAAAGTTCCACTGTGTTAAACTACAAAGATTTTCCCAACAACTGGGATGACCTTGATGAAAATACTATAAAAAACCTTTACCAAGAAAGTTATAGACTTGTTGCAACATTGATTAATAAAACAGATGAGTTTGTAATTCAAAGCATTCTAAATTTGCTTGGTAAAAACATAAGTTTAGATACTGCTATAGATGAAGCAGTTAGCGTATTTGGTTACAACTCACAGACTATCTTTAATGATTGATTTCATAATAATTTTTATAGCTATAAACGCTGTTTTCCTTTAAATTCACTATAATTTCTCCGTCTTCATCAGTTCTGTAATATTTTATGCCTTTGTATCTTAAAAAATTTGTTACCTCTTTAGAGGGAAGTCCCCAGGCATTGTTTGCACCCACACTTATAATTGCAAGATCAGGCTTAAGTTCATAAAGTTCTTGATTAAAAGATGAAAAAGCACCGTGATGAGGCACTTTTAAAATGTCTATTTTCTTTAGTTTCACCTTTCTTAGCATCTTCCCTATTCCATCTTTTTCAGTATCACCAGTAAATAGCAAAGACTTTCCCATATACTCAATATATGTCCAGAGTGAGGTATTATTATCTTTGCTGCCATAAATACCTGGAAAAACGATAATCTTCAAACCCTTTCTTTCAAATGTGTAGGGAGCTTTATCTACATGAATAATGTTTGAAACCTTTCCTGCCTTTACCTCACTTCCCGATATAACCCTGTCAACAGCATAATTTTTTACAAGTGCCTCTACCGCATTCGTATGGTCAGGATGTCCATGAGACAATATTAAATAATCAATCTTATTTACTCCTAATGTTCTCATTAAAGGTACGTATACCTTATTAAAAATGTTTTCATCCCACATATTCCCACCTGCATCAATAAAAACCACCCTATTATCTTCAGTTTTTAAAACAGCACAGTCCCCCTGTCCTACATCAGGAAAAACAAGCACAGGACCTTTTAAAGGAGTAGGCAAAGTTATTAAAAGTAATATTATACCCACTAATAACACTAACAATTTTTTAAGTCCTTTTACAAAAAATAGGCTTAACAGGACAGAGTAATAAATTATTGCTGATTTCCAATCAAAATAAACATTTAATGAAAACTTTGAAAACACTCTATCGAGAAGGTTTATATACCACCAAAACACTTTCCACCCCACATCAGGCATAAAAAGTATATAGCTAAATATACTTTCATTAAAAGAAAAAGGCAGGGAAATAAATAAAAAAGGTAGAATAAAAAAAGAAAAGAGAGGGATTACAAAAATATTGCTGAATATCGAAGCTAAAATACTTTGATTAGAAAAATCTTGTATAAGAGGATATATAAAAAGAGAGATAATAGCCGAACTCAAAGTCATATTTAAAAGATATTTTCTGACTTTTGCAAAAAAACGCTCTTCACCAGTTCTTAAAAATAGATGTTTATAACATAAAACTAATGCAAAGACACTTATGAAAGACAGTTGGAAAGATAGATTAAATAATGTTTCAGGGGCATTAATAACTAATAAAAGTGCTACTAAAAATAATAAGTTCAAGGTGTTAAAATTTTTCTTAAAAAAAAGCAAAAACATTGAGGATAATAGGAAAAAAAGAAAAGCCCTTGTAGCAGGTATAGAAAGTCCTGAAAGGTATGCATATATAACCAGTAATGGTAAAGCAACAATAACTGTCAAAGCCTGCCTTGGAATAACATCTACAACTGAAGGGATAAAAAAAACTAAAACATAAACGAGAATATAGGCAAAAAAAACTGTTAAAGAAAAATGAAGCCCCGATATAGAAAGGATGTGTGCAGCACCTGTCCTACCAAACACATCCCGTGTCTTTTGGTCTAACCTTTTCTCTCCAAAAAGCACTTCAATAAAAAAAACTCTTCCCTCCAAATTCAGCTTATCAAACCTTCTTATAAGCTTTTCTCTCAACATAGATAATGATTTGAAAAAGTTATTACTTGATAAAATCCTTTGTTCACGTATGTGAAGCACCTTTCTCGAATGGAGGAAATGTTCATAAAAAAATGGCTTGTTTGAGATATTTTTATACATATGAGGCTTTCTAATCTCGCCTTCAAAATAAATTGTATCAAAAATATTTAAATTACTATCTAAACTAATTCTCCCTTTAAAATTTGTTTTAGTGGCTTTATCTGCCTTCAATAATTTTATAGGTGCCTGTTTATAAAAGTTACCTTCCTTTACAAACCCCGTTAATCTACCTGTTCCTTTAATATCACCAGTATAGCTACAATAGTTTACCCCTGCCAATAAAAACCCTAAAAAAATAAACAACAAAAAATAAGCAACCACAAATAAAATGTTTTTTTCAGTTAAAAACAAAAAAAGCACTGGGAGAAATATAAACATCCAGAAAAAACTGTGAGGTAAAATTATGTTTCCATAAAAAAAACATATACCTGCACAAATACCAGAAAATGCAAGGACTATGAAATGGGTAGAGTTAAAAGTTATAACATTAAAACCTTTTAGGTGGTGAAATATGGTTCTTAAGTTTTTCAAGTAACTCTTTTGCCTCTTTTGTTAATTTCTCAGGTATTTCTATCTTTGCAACACAATATAGGTCACCCTGTCTACCAAAAGCATCTTTTATACCCTTGCCTGGTACTCTCAGTTTTTTACCATTTTGAGTAAGAGGTGGAACTGTAAGATTTATTTTCGTACCATCGGGCAGAGGAACTTCAACCTTAGTTCCCAGTGCTGCTTCAGTTATAGAAAGTGGTAAATTCACATAAATATCATTACCTTCTCGAAAATAATAGGGATGAGGTGATACAAGGATATTTATGTATAAATCGCCTGGTTTACCACCATTTTTACCTGGCTTTCCTTTCCCTGCTACTTTTAGTCTATGTCCGTTATCTACACCTGGAGGGATTCTCACTGTTAGTGGTGTAGTTTCAAATTTATAACCTCTGCCCTGGCATTCTCTACATTTCTTTATATTAGTATATCCAAGACCATTACAGGTGCTACATTGAGTTTGGATAAAAAGATTTCCCTTTCTTACTGATTTAAAGCCTGTTCCTTTACAATCACTGCATTGAATTTGCTCTGACCTATCAAGCCCAGTACCTCCACAACTGGTACATGGAAAATCATGTTTTAACTCTATTGTTTTTGTACAACCTTTTACTGCATCTTCAAAACTAATCAATAACTCAATTTCAACATCTTCACCTTTTTGAGTTCTTCTTTTATCTTTGCCACCGAAACCAAAAAAATCAGAAAAAATATCTGAAAAACTATCACCAAAGAGGTCGGAAAAGAAGTCTCTACCAGAATAGGTATACCCAAAACCGCCTTCCGATTGTGGAGTAAAGAAAGCATCGCCCATTGTATCATAGTTCCTTCTTTTTTCAGGGTCTGAAAGTACTTCATAAGCTTCATTTATTTGTTTAAATTTTTCTTCTGCCTCTTTATTGCCTGGATTTAAATCAGGATGGTACTTCTTAGCAAGTTCCCTATATGCTTTTCTAATTTCATCCTGTGTAGCATTTTTTGATACACCAAGAATCTTATAATAATCTTTAGTTGCCATATTTAAAAATATAGTTCTTTTTTGTTAAAGTTTCAAGGATAGAGTAAAAGATAGATTAATCTAAAGCTTCACCTTTAATAATGAATATTCGCGTTTTTGGCTCTTTATTGGTTCTTACAATTATTGCTTTTTCAAACTTACCTGTATTACAAGGGATATGTCTTATAAGAATCTCAATTTTTTCACCTTCTTTGACACCCTCTCCACCGGAGAGTATTTTTGCCTTTACTCCTCAACCTGATTCAATACCTTCAATAAAAAGAATGCCTTTAGAATCATTTACAATACTAAAGATATGGCCCACTTCAATATTTCTTTGAACCTTTCCAAAATCATGAATTATTGGGGCAGAATTTACCTGCCCCAATAATATCATAGCAATCAAAAGAATTGTCTTTACCATTTTTCCATCCAGAGCACATACCCACTTTTTGCTTTAGCCGCCGTTTGAAACTCCACATTCATTATTGCACCTGTACTTTGTTGAATATACGCTCTTCCTCCTTTCTCTCTTCCCATATGAATACTAATGCTTGAGGGAGTCCCAGTTCCCATTGTCATCTTTTTATAGATTTCATTTGTTGATGTATTATAACCGATTATTGGTTTAATGTAGGCAGTGCCTGTCAAAGAATATAACGCATAAAGGTACCCACTTCCACCAGCGGAACACACATCAGTAGTTGGGATATAAGTTGTAAAAAGAACAACATCTCCTATCAAAGCTGGTTTTGCCACACCTCTCTCCATAGAAGTTAAATTAACCATCCAGCCTCTTTTTGAATCTACAGCAGTTTTTAGAGCGTCAAAATTAGTAGCATTGTTTGTAGAAGCACCAGTTCCCGATACAGTTCCATCAATTTTAACAACAACATTAGAAACATCTGCTAAATCATTTTCTGTTACGACAGTATTGCATGTACTTTGTATAGCACCATTGTAACAGGGATCTTTGAAACCGTATAGTTTTTGGGTATTAATATTTAAGGTTCTGTCTAACATATGTAAAAATCTACCCGATGCTATGTAAATCCATAAATCATCACCTCTTATAGAAACAGTAGGGGCATATAGAAGGGGTCTGTAACCAGAAGTTTGGAAAATTTTAGCAATACTCCACTGTCCTGGATCATCATTGTTTAATAGCATCCTAACAAAGGACCCTGTTTGTTGAGTTATATATAACCCCTGAACTAAACCGCAATATACAACATCAGACTCAAAACCTCTTGTACTGTCTACCACAAGATCAACATCTAAGGATACTGGATTTCCCATAAAGGCATTTGTAATGCCTGTATCTTTTATCCAGAAGTTCACATTTTGTTGCCAAGCAGATTTATTGTCTATGTCAACAATAAAAAACTTTGCGGTTCTATTACTTTTAGCCCTGTAACCATTTGCATCGTGATAAAGAGAGTTTTCAAAGTTGCCGTCATTAGCATCATGAAAGGGACCGGAACCAAAAATTGCATACCATTTATTACCCTTTTTAACAACTGCTGGATAGCTTAAAGTAAGCCCTAAGTCGGGATGGGAGAATTCCCAAAGTATCTGCGGATTATCAGGATCAGTAACATCAAGGGCAAAATATGATGGATAAATAACCTCTGTACCTACCTGGATTGGTCCACCACCTAACCTCATCCCACCAATTAGTACAGTTGCCCATTGTTTGCTGCCATTCTTCGTTATCTGAACATCAACAACTTTAACCTTAAGGTCGATACCAAAGATATGTTTGTAATTTTTGTCTGTTTGCCACTGTATGTGAGGTAAAAAGGAACGAGGAATAAAAGCCCACAACTCCTTTCCCATATCGTTATCGGGGTCTATAAAATAACCTGTTGTTCCTGTGCCATCATCCCCTTGAACAAATTTACCAGCAGAGAAGGCATGTAATAAACCATCATTAGAACCAACATAAATTACAGCCTTTCTATTTTTGTATGCATTATAAAACTCGAAATAAGACCTATCACCATATATAAGGTCATAATTTTCCGATGGGACTGAAACAACTGTTGGTGTTGAATAAACAATATCTGCTAATTTCCACACCCTTACCGCATTATTAATGGTAACTCTCTTGTCTCTATAACCCTTGATTGATAAATCAAAACCTCTTATAAAATTGATATAATCCTCAGCAATATCAACAGAAGGTGCCTTTAAAAGATTCATTAAAGCACTAGCATTTGAAGGAATAAAATTGAGTCTGCCGTTTTCTGTCCCATCTATTGTTGTAAAAATGTTTCTGTCATTGGGATACATCTCTGCTAACTTTTTTCCTGCTTCCCAAAGAGTTGGTAAATCAGCTAAAGGTATTGTTCTGTATGGCAAGCTTGTGTCAGGTTTACCATCTCCATTTTGGTCTCTAAAAAGCTGTGCAACTGTATCTCCTGTAGCTGAATCAAAAGATAGATGAACAATATCATCAATTGCAAGTTTAAGTTTTTTGTCTCCATCTGTATCTGCCCTGATGTTACCATAGGGGTCTATAAAAAGCCCCTGAAGATAACCAAGCCAGGAGACAGAATGGTCAGCTTCAAAATGAATGGGTCTAAAGAATGCTTGGAAAAGAGCTCCTTCACCTTCAGCAGATGTAGCAAGAACCGAAACAGCAGTACCTGAAGTCGCCCTTTTTAAAATATCTGATACCGCATCTTTTATTTGTTGGCCTAAATCATTGCCCGTATCACCTATTGGTTCAAAATAGGTATCGGGAATTACATTATTGTTTATATCTTTTTTATTTTTCGTTTTGTCTTCTCCAGTATCAAGTTGAGAGTTTGAATTTAAATCTGTAAAACCACCATAGCTCGATACATCTTTTAAATTTTGTCGTAAAGGGTCTCTTTCAGAAACAGAAACTGCATAATAGGTAATTGTTTGAACGTTTTGAATATCACTTCTTATATCCTGTGTATGAGATGTAAGGATTGAGTTTAGAGTAGTATTCTTGTCTAAATCCCCAGTATCACTTTTTCCACTGCCTACAAAGAGTATAAAGTTTTTTCTACACCAGCCAGTACTTGTTAGAGGATCGCCACATCCTAAAGTAGCAGTGTTTTTGTAGTATTTTATAGCTGCATCTATCGCCCAGAAGGGTCTTGCTTCTGGTGGTGTTGTTGTTCTTAAGTTAACTTTTCTCATCTGGTTCAAAAAATGGGAAGGTGTTACTGACGTGCCAAGGCATTTTACAAGACCATCAAAGGTGATAAAACCTGGTATGGGGACATCCTCTTTCCAGCTTGGTTCTGCCTGGTCATAGTCGTTCATATAGAGTTCCTGTATAACGCCCCAAGGGTTGTACGGTGTGTATACAGATACATCGAAGGGGCCATAGGTTGCAGGTTGTAGTATTGTAAAGGGATATTCATTGCTTTTAACGGGTGTTGATTTTTTATGTCTAATTACATATACAACATAATCTCCTGGTGGTGCTGTTGATGGAACATCGGCAACAATTTGAGTATTTGTCCATGTCGTGACTGAATCAGCAGTATACTCTGTATTTGTTCTGGTATTTTTGAAAACAACAAAGTCATCATCTACGACCCTTGTGGCAAAATTAATTCCATTAATTGTAACGGTGGAACCGTTATAAGCGGAAGCAGGAACTATTTTGTAGATTACAGGTGCAGTTGTAGTTGCAAGTACTGTAAACGGTATACCATTACTTTTACCATTGCTATTTGTAACAAACACGTTGTATGTTTTATCTGTAGGTATTCCTGCTGGGATTTTGAAAGTAATGGAAGTATCCGTGTATGTAAAGATATCTCCAACTCCCACTGTATAAACATTAGTACCTTCTTCTAATGTTATTGTTCCAGAGCTTCCAAAATCTGTTCCTGTCAATGTAACCTGTGTGCCTTGAAAACCCTGCGTAGGAGATATAGATGTTATAACAGGTAATATCTGGACAATAAAATTTGAACTACTTATTGTAGATGCGTCCGCTGCTGTTGTAACCTTTATAGGACCTGTCCGAGCTCCTACAGGGACAAAACAGACTATCTGTTTACCATTAGGGGCCCAGCTGGATATAGTAGCTTTAATCCAAACACCGAAGCCATCACTAAATTCGACTTTACCTTGTGAGTTTCCAAAATTAGAACCATAAATGGTCACTTGCGTTCCAACAGGACCGGTTGTAGGAGTGAAAGATGTTATGATAGGTGTTGATGGTTGTGCAGCAAAGGCAGTGCTTACATTTATAGAATCAATAATTTTTGATGTTAAATTAGTATCCTTTACCTTTTTTGCAAATTGAGTAGTTGGTTTTTTCATCGTGATAGCACCGCCAACCTTTACATTAAAAGAAGTGGGCTGGTTTTGCCCTCTTTGTGGCGATACATAGAAAGTATATAAGTAAGTAATCCCTGTTTTCGGATCTGTCCAGTTAGCCTTTGCTGTCCAGGATACATTGCTTTCACCTGTTGCTTCTGAATCATTACCTCGTCCTAAATTTGTTACATTTCCGCCAACAGTTACTGCCTTTAATACATCCCATTTGCTCATAACAGCCCAGTTTAATAAGTTACCAGGGAGATATATCAATGTTTCTCTTTCCGATACGATGTCTTCTGGCTTTGGATTGTAGGTGCCATCTTCATTCTTTATAGGACCAACTGCTCTCCATCTTGTTTTACCACCTACACCAGGTGGATTTTGATAAACGTAGTAAGCATTGTTATCAAATAGTCCTACATATTTATAGTTAGGGTTAAAGGCATTTACGGTGTTTTCATCATTTAACTGAGCCTCTGTTGCCCCTTCAGGCTTACAGTAAGCAGGCCTTCCCATATAACTACTGTTATCAAAAATAACAATTAAATTTGGTAGAAGTTGGTCCTGGTCAACCATAAATGGCGGAATTCCTACATAGTCACTGTTTTCTGGGTTAGCTAATGTTCCTGCTTTTATGAAAGTATATTTAAAAACGCCAATAAAAAAGGTTAAAACAATAAAAAAACCAAGTACACCTTTTTTTAATTTTTCTATACTCATTTTATTTACCACCTCCCACACCACTAACTTTACGGTAAATCCCCATTATGTTTGATTTGCTACCAAGTGGTGACTTGCCGACAACATCAACATTATAAAAAAGAAATACACCACCACTTGCCATTCCACCACCAATACCTTCATAACCGCTTGCAAACTCACCACTTGTACCTCCAGCAAATTCAACGGAGCCAACCCTTCTTATATCAACAGTAGCTATGGAATCATCTAACTTAATAGTCATATCCAAAGGTATATCTGATACTGCTGGTCCCATTAATTCATCATAAATATTTATATTGTTGAACTCTATTAAAGTTGGTGGAAGTTTAGTAATAACAACATCAGTTATTCCCTTCTCGCTAATTATCAAGTCTATTGCATTCCCTGCGACAGTAAGTCCTCCATCAGCAACATAAAAAGCTTTTTTTGCTTGTTCCATATACAAAGTCTGTTTCAAACCTGTAGAACTCATATCAAGAAATGCCATAAGCATAAAACTCAAAACCATCATAAATATTAAAGCAGTAATTAAAATGGACCCTCTATTACTTCTCATGACGATTAGCTCCCAATATAGTTATTCCTTAAATCTACAGTAGTAGAAAAAATTAACCTTCTATAATGCTGAACATTAGCTGGTGGAGTGTATCTCTTTGCAACATATACACCACCAGTACTGCTTATACCAAGAAAATAGTTTCTCCTATCTACAAAATTATTATCAGGTACAGTGCCTCTCACAATTAACCATATCTTTATTACTTTTACCTGATCTATCTTATTTGAACCATCACTTACACTGTTAACCCATTGATCTATATAACCATCTCCATTTGTATCGAGACCATACATAAACTGAAAATCCTCAACATTTTCGAGAACTGGTTGGTTTCCATTGCCTTCAAAATTATTTCTTCGTAATGTTCCATTGCTATCAACATAGTATCTTATATCCTGGACACAGTTAAATATTGTGCCCTCTCTATGGTTATAGTTAAAACCATCTCCATTAAGTAGACTTATGTTTTGTTTATTAGCCCCAGAAACACCAGCTATACGTCTTATTTCTGCATTTCCTGCAGGACTTGATACAGTTATATAATTACCAGCAGAAAATCTTGATTTGTTAGTATTTTTATAAGCTACAGTAAAAGTCTCTTTTGATGAATCATCATCCTCTATTGAGGTACCAAGTACACTACTTATATTACCGTAAATTCCCTGAAAATTGCCTCTAATTCTTATTGCATCAGTACCAGTATCTGAATTGATACTACTTAAAAATGCAAAAGTAGTACCATTTTTAAAAAAATAGTTTTTATCTCGCAATCCCGAACCTGCTATCCTGATTTCTTTAGCTATATAATCTAAAACAGCTTTTGCACTATATTGAGTCTCACCAATATCACTATATATAGAATAAGTCCTTGATTGTGTAACAAATACCGAAGCAAGTGATGCAATTAGTATTCCACCCACTGCTATTACAATTAGTAATTCAACAAGTGAAAACCCCTTTTTATCCATATTACCTTCCTTAATGAGGCAAAATATATGTTCCGTATTCAAGTTTATGGTTTATAGCCCCATCTTTCCAATGAACAGTTACTTTTACAGGATAGGGTCTGGTATTAATAACATTCACCTCAGCCCAAGCATCAGGATAGGGAGCAAGAAGTGACTTAAAGTATTCAAAGTCTTTATCTGCAGGACTAGTAGATGGTTTTGTAGAATTATCTTTTGTTTTTATACCAGCATAGGAAAGTATAGTTTGGTCATCAGATGCATTAGCTATTATTTTTTCTAAAATCTCTTGGTTTATTAATTGTATGGTTGTAGAAAGCTTATTCCTAGACTGAATTTTAAGAGCTGTGGACTGCATAGAAATAACAGCTAAAATACCAACTGTTAATATTGACATTGCTATCAAAACCTCTATTAACGAAAAACCTTTATCTTTCAATTCTAACCCTCCCATATCCTGAAATTACAACCTTTCTAACCGAATTATTGAGTTGAAAAATAAGGGTATTATTACTACCGAGTAAAATACCAGTTGGAGGAATACAAATATTGACTGTACTTGAAGTCATTTTTAAGTTAGGATCTAAGGATAGACGGTTTATAACAGTTTCAGCATTTTCTTTTAGGCGATTTCTATTTGCGTCTATAAACATTTCTAAAACAGAGCCATAACCAGTAGGAAACCTTATACAGATTTGGTCGTTATATCTTAATGAAGCACTTTTAGCTAAATTAATAAAGGAAACAATTTTTTGCATTTCCCCCTTCATAACATATATCTCTCTATACCTTGCAAAATTTGGAACAGCAATAGCAGAAAGAATACCTATTATCGCAATTACAATCAAAATCTCTACCAGTGTATAGCCCTTTTTACCTATCATAAAATTTTTACATGCAAAAACTTTGCCAATTTTTTCTCCTTTGTTTAATATATAATCATGAGTCTCTTCTCAAAAATTGCTATTTTAAACAAAAAGATAAACCCTCTCATCTATAAAGTGCCTCCTTCAATGAAAGATATGCTCCAAATAGGCTCTTTAGTTGTAGTACCACTAAAAAATATCCCCCACTTAGGTTTTGTAGTAGAAATAACTGAATCATTACCTGATGGTTTAGACAATAACAAAATTTTCAATATTACAGAATGTTTATCAGAAGAAACTTTTTTTGATGATAAATATCTGAAATTCTTTAATTTTTCTGCAATCTATTACTCTGCTACCCTTTCAGATGTGTTAAAAAGTTTTTTTTCACCTTCTATGTTAAGGAAAAAACATACCCTTTCATTAAAGACGTTAAATCCACTTGACCCAGTCAACCAATTTCTTTCAAAACATAAAAAATGTTCATTAGATAAACTATTGAAGGCTTTTCCAAACCTCGAATACAAACACATTAAAGAACTTGAAAAAAAGGGAGTTATCGAAATAAATACAAGCTTTATTTTCAAAAATATCTATTACGACATGAGTTTTTTTGATGATAATTCTGAGAAAAAGTCTTTAACATTAACAAATGAACAACAATGTATTTTAAAGGATATAGAAAATTCTCTTTCCAAATCTCATAATTTTTTGATTACTGGAAAAACTGGAACAGGTAAGACAGAACTTTTGCTTGCTCTGTCACAATCTTTTTTTAATAAAGGATTTTCTGTGCTTTATCTTGTACCAGAAATTGCTATTGCAACAAATGTCTACAAACGATTTACTTCTATTCTCGACAAAAAACACATACTGATATGGCATAGTAGCATACCACCTCATATTAAAAGGTTTACCTTTGAGCAGATACGAAATACTGCCAATATTGTAATTGGTACTCGCTCTTCTATCTTTTTACCATTGTACAATCCTGGCTTAGTTATAGTTGATGAGGAGCATGACACGTCTTTCAAGCATGAAGGCTCCTTTCCTTATAATGCACGTGATCTCGCTTTAGCTCGAGGCAAATTTTTTTCCCATCCTGTTATTTTATCTTCTGCAACACCTTCTATGGAAACTTATTATAAAGCAATTACTGGAGAAATAAACCTTTACACATTATCTCAACGTTTTCATCCAAAAAAACCTGAAATTGATGTAATTGATACGGAAAAAACAAGCCTCATAGATGGCTTTTTCTCTTCTCAACTACTAAAAAATATAGAAGAAAACCTATCAAAAAAGGAACAGTCCCTCATCTTCATTAACAGAAGAGGGTATGTACCTTATGCTTATTGCAATGACTGCAAAAATTTCATACTCTGCAAGTTTTGCACAGTCCCTTTAACATGGCATAAAAAGAAAAATGCCTTTTCCTGCCACAGATGCGGATTTGCTATGGCTTTCAAAAGTGAATGTCCTTTATGCAAAAAAAATAATATTTTTTTCTATGGAGCTGGGACTGAAAAGATTACAGAACTTTTATCACAAAAGTTTCCTCATGCTAAAATAATTAAAATAGACCGTGAAACTACTGAAAAACCTCTATTTCTAAAAAAAGAGCTTCAACAAATTATTGAGGGCATATACGACATTATAGTTGCTACTCAAATACTAACAAAGGGTCACCATTTTCCAAAACTAACCTTTGTTGGTGTATTACTTGGTGATCAGGGTCTAAATATCCCTGATTTCAGAGCACAGGAAAGAACTTTTCAGCTACTTACACAAGTTTTTGGTAGAGCTGGAAGAGAGTTACCTGGAAAGGTCATCATACAAACATCTATCACAAATTCACCATCAATAAATTTTGCTATAAAAGAAGATTTTGATGGATTCTTCAAAGAGGAGCTTCTTTTAAGACAACAAACAGAATTCCCACCTATAAAACGGTTGCTCGTCATTAAAATATTTTCAAAAGAAGAAAAAAAACTCTATGAAACTTCGCAGAATTTATATAATGACGCTGTTAGTTTTTCAAAAAAAGGAGTGATTCAAGTTTACCCACCATTACCTGCACCTATTTATAGAGAGAAGGGGCTTTATAAAATGCATATTTATTGTAAATCGGCAAACCCAAAATATCTCATATCTCTATGCCAATATTTGAAGGCTAATATGAAAAACTCAACGTGTAAAATAATTTTTGATATAGACCCTTATAATCTTTTATGACTACCACCCGGGTAATCACTTTTAAAGACAAGTATACTTTGAACTCGTTGAACAGCTCTGTGGCTTTTTTTCTTCTTCTACAACAAGCTCCACATTTCTACTACCACATATAGGACAACATACTTCCCCTTCTTCATTTTCAAAGATTGTCCGTTCAAATTTCAATTCACACTCTTTACACTCATATTCCTTCCTAATCATTTTTAACTCCTAAAAGCATATTTAATAAACCTTCAAGTTGTTCACGAGAATAATACTCAATCAATATCGTCCCTTTTTTCTTTCTACCTTTTATTGAAACTTTAGTTTGAAAGAGAGAAGAAAGTCTATTTTCTAAATCTACTATTTCAACATCCTTTTGTTTCTTTTGCTTAACTCTTTTTTCAGCTTGTCTTACTGTTACCTTTTCATTTAGCATCTTTCTAAAAAGTTCCATTCTCTTTTTATCATCCTCTATTGCAAGAAGTGCCCGTCCATGTCCTTCTGTTATTTTGTTTGTCTTAATTGCTTCTTGAATTTCTTCTGGAAGCTTAAGTAGCCTTAACGTATTTGCAACACTGCTCCTACTTTTACCAACAATCTCACTTAGTTCTTCCTGTGTATACTTAAACTCTTCAATTAGCTTTTTATATGCTAATGCTAACTCAATTGGATTTAACTCTTCTCTTTGTATATTTTCTATCAAGGCAGCTTCGATAATCTGTTTATCATTCATATCCTTTATAATAGCAGGAATAGTTTTTAATCCTGCTATTTTGGCAGCTCTCCATCTTCTTTCACCAACAACAAGGGTATAGATATTTTTTTCTTTATTTTTTGTTACAATTATAGGTTGTATAATGCCCTGTGTTTTTATTGACTTAACAAGCTCATTAAGTTTTTCTTCATCAAACTGTTTTCTCGGCTGGTAAGGATTTGGAACAATTTTATCTGTTTCAATATCAACAACTTCTGCCACAGCGTCTGTCTCTATAAGTGCAGAAAGTCCTCTTCCAAGTGGTTCTTTTTTATTCATAATGTTTGCTCCTCTTAAGAAACTCTTCCACAAAGAGTTGGTAACTAATACTTCCCTTTGATTGTGGTTCAAAAATAAAAATGGGCTGACCATAACTTGGCGCCTCTGACAACTTCACATTCCTTGGAATTACTACAGAAAAAAGTTTATCTCCAAAATGTTTCTTAATCTCCTCAAAAACGCATTTCGCAAGATTGTTCCTTCCATCATACATAGTTAAAAGAATACCTAAAATTTCCAATTCTGGGTTAAGTTCTTTCTTTACAAGCTTTATTGTCTTAAGTAATCTGCTAAGTCCTTCTAAAGAATAGTACTCGCTTTGCATAGGAACAAGAAGAGCTTTGGCAGAAACCAAAGCATTTAAAGTAAGTACACCTAATGATGGTGGACAGTCAATAATCACAAAATCAAAATTTGAAATTTTTTTAAGTGCATTTTTTAATCTAAACTCTCTATGTTCTAAACCAATCAACTCTATTTCTGCACCTACAAGGTCAGCAGTTGATGGTAACAAAAATAAATTTTCCACAACTGTCTTTACTAACACCTCTTCGATGTGTGCAGTTTCTAACAAAACATGGTAGATTGACTTTCCTATATGCTTAAAATCTACACCTACACCACTTGTTGCATTCCCCTGTGGGTCAATATCTACAAGAAGCACCTTATGACCTTTTAAGGCTATCCCACTGGCAAGGTTAATTGCTGTTGTTGTTTTACCAACACCACCTTTTTGGTTTGCCACAGCAACTATTAACATGTCCTCTGCCTCACAACGATATAACTCCCCCTATCATCCCTTTTGTAGTATATTGCACCTTTTATCTGGAAATCTTTTTCGCATTTTTTCGGCTCTGTACTTGAATAATAAACGAGGTACCCCTTTGGAGTTATAATCTTACTCGCTATATCTAAAAGCATTTCTTCTTTCATTGCTGCTTTACTCACTACACAGTTAAACCTTTTTTCCCATTTTCTATCAGGCAATCTTTTAAGATATATATCCATAGGTATTTTTAAAATTTTACTCACATACTCTAAAAAAGCAACTTTTTTTTCGCTACTATCAAGTAAAGCTACCCTGAGATAAGGGCAAAGGATTTTTATAACAACCCCTGGCATACCATACCCAGTGCCTAAATCAAGGACTTCTTCCACTTTCAGCGATTTTAAAACCTCCGAAGCTACAAATGCATCTACAATACCAATGTTTATAAGTTCATCTTTTGTGTAGGATGTGAGGTTAATTTTTTTATTCCATTTCATTAAAATATCAATGTAAAAATAAAGTATTTTCAATGTTTCAGTGGGTAATTGTTTCATGTGAAACATTACTTTCCTATACAAAACCTGCTAAAAATTTTATCAATATCTTCGGAACTAACATTTCTACCTATTAACCTTTCATACAATGTGTTAAGCTCGGCTAAAGCAAACAACAATGACTCTTCACTGTAAGGATCAACTAAATAATCTTCAATAACCTGTTTCATATCTAAAAATATCTCATGATGTCGAGGCTGGATAACATAAATATCTCTCTTTGATTCTATCGAAAAAATCTTCAATATTGAATTTTTAAATACGTTTTTGAAGTTAGTAAAACCTTCTCCTGTTTGTAAAGATAAAGGGCATACGATAAAAGGAGAAAAAATCTTGCATTCTAAGAGCTTCTTACCAATATCAATTTTGTTTAAAATAACAAAAACAAGTTCTTTGCCCTTTATTAAATCCAAAATTTCATAATCTTCCTCTGTTAAATCTTTAGAGGCATCAAAAATAGCAAACACAATCTTTGCCTCTTCTATCTTGTTCTTTGCCCTCTCTATGCCAATTTTTTCAATAGGATCTTTTGTACTTCTAATCCCCGCAGTATCAATAATTTTAAGAAGCACACCTTCTAATATTATTGTCTCCTCTATAATATCCCTTGTTGTTCCAGGATAGGGACTTACTATAGCTCGTTCATTATCAAGTAGTTTATTCATAAAACTTGACTTTCCTACGTTTGGCTTACCTATAATTATTGCGCTTAAACCATCGACATAAGGTTTAGATTCATTATACGATGTTATTAGCTCTTCTAAAAAAAGGTAAAAATCTCTAACCCTTTCTTTAATATCAATTTTTTCAATGGATACCTCTTCAGGAAAATTAATTTCCGCCTCGAGCATAACCCTAATGTCATTAAAATAATCAAAATAGCCCTTTAATTTTGAGCTTAAATATCCCGATAGCTGCTTTATAGAATTTTCTTGCTGAAAATAATTTTTTGCGTGTATTAAACTTTCTATTGCTTCAGCTTGTATAAGATCCTTTTTACCATGTAAAAAAGCTCTATATGTAAACTCCCCAGGTTCAGCATATCTTATCAACCCATGATTTTTTAAAAGTTCTTCAACAACCCTGATTGCAACGATATTCCCGCCGTGTATCTGAAACTCAACCACATCTTCACCAGTGTAACTATATGGCTCTTTCATAAATATCATTAAACACTCATCTATAATATCGCCCTCAGCAGAAATAAAAAAACCATAGTGTACTTTCCTTGGTACTAATGCTTCTAATCTATTACCTTTTGGGGTGCAAAAGTGTTTTTCAGCCAGTAAAGTAGCATTTTTCCCTGTTATTCTAACAATTGCAATACCACCATAACCTGGAGGTGTGGATATTGCAACAATTGTGTCCAAACTATATTTAAAGGTCATGCTTTTTGAGCTTTTAATGTATACATTTGCTGGAGAATAGAAAAAATATTATTCACAAGCCAATATAAAACTAAACCTGAAGGGAATTTTAAAAACATGAATGTAAAAACTACAGGTAAAATATACATTATTTTTTTCTGTGTTGGATCACCTGTTGAAGGAGTCATAATTTGTTGAATTAACATAGTAATACCCATTAAAATTGGGGTTATATAATAGGGGTCATAACTCGATAAATCTTTTATCCATCCAAAAAAAGGCGCATGCCTCAATTCGATAGCGTGCATTAAAGCCTGATATAAGGCTATAAAGAATGGAATCTGAATTAAAATAGGCAGACAACCACTCAATGGGTTTACACCATGTCTGCGGTATAGAAGCATCATTTCTCTATTTAATGCCTCTCTATCTTTTGCAAATTTTTTTCTTAATTCTTCCATTTTCGGTTGTAGTTTTTGTAACTCCTTCATTGACTTATAGCTTTTATGACTTAATGGGAAAAATGCAATTTTTATTAATATAGTCAGCAATATAATGCTTATACCATAATTATTTGTAAATTTATTAAAAAAGTTCATTATCATCAACAAAGGTTTAGATATGAAATGAAACCATCCATAATCTATAGATGCTACTAATTTACGATGAATCTTTACAAGTTCTTTCTCGTCCTTAGGTCCAGCATAAAACTTAATTTCTTTATCTATAGTAAGACCATCTTTCAAAATTGCTTCACTTATAATAGCTTTAACAATTGTCTTGCTGTTATCAATAGATGCCTCTGCCTTTGATTTTTTTGTCTCATCTAAAATAAATATACCGAAATATTTTTCCGCATACCCTGCATATAAAAGGTTTTCTCTAACATATCCTTTTTTCAAGCTTTTTTCAGAAGGCATTTCAAAGGTTGTGTTATAAAAGAAAGCAGGCTGTGGATTTGCTTCTACAGTAGTATCAAAAACTGTTCCAGGTAATTGCATCACCGTTTTTAGTTTTACCGTCTTTTCCTTGATGCTTTTTATAGCATATCTTATATTTCCACCGTAACTATCTTTTGAAAATTGAACCGTTTTTAAAACTTCTATGTCGTTAACACTTCCATAAAAGTTCACTATTATCTGGTTGCTAAACTCTTTAATCTCTGAAGTATTATATATAATCCTCATTTCTTTACCATTCTCTTCTATAACATCGAAACAATCAATCCTACCTTCCCTGAAAACATCAATTGGTGCATCGCTATTTAAAGTTTTTTTATATTTTTTCAAGTCAAGTCTCTTAAAAAAACCATTTTCCTGGGATATAATGGCGTGATAAACCTGTGTATCTAATGTTTTCAAATTATAAGTTTCTGGTATTGTTAAAGGTGATGTTATTGGGTTAGTACTTATATTCTTCACTTGTTTGTTGCTGGTATTATTATTAAATTTCGAAGATGACACATTATTTACAGGCTGTCTTCTTACAAAAAAATAATCCCAAAATACAAGGAAAAGTATAGAAATCACTATGAAAGCTATTTGTCTTTTTTCCATCTATAACTCCTTATACAGGGTCATAACCACCTTTCGACCAAGGATTACAACGTAGTAACCTATGAATAATAAGATATAGTGATATATGCAGAGGTTTCTTTCTAATAGCCTCTATGGCATAATTAGAGCAACTTGGATAATATTTACAATTATTTCCCAAGATAGGGCTCAAAAATATCTGGTATGTTCTTATTACAAATATAAGCATTTTTTTAATCATTTATGTTGTCCCAAAAAACATTTAAATCTTCCAAAATATCATGATACCTTACATTCAAGGTTTTTGGCCTTATCAGTAAATCATATTGTGTTTCTTTATTTATTAAGCAATTTCTAATTACCCTTTTTACATAATTTCTTTTTACAGCTTTGCCTAATTTTTTTGATATAGAGATAATAAAACCACCATTCTTCGATTCATTACACCTGTAATGAACCTTTAAAAACATACCCTCAAAAACCTTCCCTTCTTTCAATATCAAAACTATCCTTCCTTTATCTTTTATAGCTTCCACAAACTACTTTCCGGAAATTTGAGGAACAAGCTGCCATCTACCTTTCTTTCTTCTGTTTTTTAGTACTTTCTGTCCACCTTTAGTACTCATCCTTTCAAGAAAACCATGCGTCCTTTTTCTTTTCGTTCTTGATGGTTGGTATGTTCTTTTCATATAAATTCCTCCTGAAAAATTAGAACATGAACATTTTATTCTTATAATTTTTTTCAAAAAAGTCAATGATTAAATATTCTTTAAAAATTACTGTACTTGCAATTAAAATTTAGATTTGGTAAATTAACACAACATGGAAAATATTAGAAAACAATTTTTAGAAAAAGCGAAAAACCTTTTTGAAGAGCAAATAATAGACACCTGGTTTAAACCAGTCTCTATCGAGATAAAAGAAGATAAGTGTTTCGTAATAACACCAAACGAGTTTTTTAAAGACTGGTTAGAAGAAAACTACTTTGAGCAAATAAAACATATTATTACATCCATAATTGAAAAAGAAATTAACATCCACATAACTGTCACAAAAGAAAAAAGCCCAATAACTAATATATCTCAAAGGTTTCATCCCGATCTTATTCAAAGATACACATTTGAAAATTTTATAAAAGGAAAATCAAATGAGTTTGCCTATGCTGCTGCAAAAGCAGTTGTTGACAACTTAGGTGGACTTTATAATCCCTTACTTATCTATAGTAACGTTGGATTAGGTAAAACCCACTTAATAATGGCTATTGGTCACGAAGTTTACCGCAAATATCCTGATAAAAAAGTAGTTTATTACAGTTCAGAAAGATTCATGAACGAACTTATATCAAGTATAAGATTTGAAAAGATGCACGAATTTAGAGAAAAGTTTAGAACAGTAGACCTACTTCTTATAGATGACATACAGTTTATTTCAGGCAAAACGGCAACACAAGAAGAATTTTTCAATACTTTCAATACGTTGTACGAATCAAAAAAACAGATAGTTATTACAAGCGATAAATTTCCAAAACAACTTCAAAATATTGAAGATAGACTTAAAAACAGGTTTGAATGGGGACTAACTGTAGATATTCAACCCCCTGAATATGAAACAAGAATCGCCATATTGAAAAATAAAGCATCTTACCATAGCATAAATCTCCCCGATGATATTGCAGCTTTTATCGCTACTAATATATGCAATAACATAAGAGAAATGGAAGGGGCACTTATTAAACTACTTGCTTACTCTTCTCTAACAAAAAAAACATTAGACTTAAACCTTGCAAAGGAAATATTGAAAGATTTCATACTAGAAGAAGAAACAACAATTACTGTAGAAAACATACAAAAGGCTGTCTCAGAATACTTCCAGATAAAAATTTCCGACCTTAAATCTCAGAAAAAACTGAAAACAATATCTATACCAAGACAGATTGCAATCTACCTTGCAAGAAAATATACTCAACTTTCATTAAACGATATCGGAAACAAATTTGGTGGTAAAGACCACTCAACAGTTATTCACTCTATAAACAAAATTAAAAAACTTGTTGAAAACGACAATGACATAAAAAGACACATAAACAATATTGAAAAAATGTTGACAAAAAATAGATAAAGTTGTTTTATGTTGATAGAAGTAAAAGAATTAACATTTTATAAACAAGAAAAAACTTAGTTATTTCAATTATTTATTTGAATTTATCAACATTTCAACATAAACTATAACTATAACTTAAAAAGGAGTTAAATATGAAATTAGTAGTGGAAAGAGAAAAGATAAAAAAAATAATGGAAATCGTTCAAGGCATCACAGAAAAAAGAACTACAATGCCTATATTAAACAATATCCTTCTTGATGCCAAAGATATGCTAACCATTAAAGGTACAAACTTAGAAAAGTCAATAATTGCAAAAATAGACTCAGAGATATCTGAAAAGGGTTCAACTTGTATTCCAGCAAAAAAATTCTATGAAATAATAAAATCTATAAGTGAAGAAAATATTAACTTAGAACTTGAAAAAAGCAATCTGAAAATTAGAGCCGGAAAATCTACATTCAAACTTTTTACACAACCACCAGAAGATTTTCCTAAAATACAAACCCTTGATCTTAATCAAAAGATATCAATAAACAAGGATGACCTTCTAAAATCTATAGAAAAAGTTGAATATGCAATGTATGAAGATGAATCAAGACTAAGCTTATATGGAATTTATATACACGTAAATGATGGAAAGTTAAGATTTGTAGCATCCGATGGTTATAGACTATCCTACAATGAAGTAGATTACTCAGGAGAACCAATAGAGGTATTAATACCAAAGAAAGCAGTAAGCGATATAAAAAGACTCTGCAAAGACACACTCTCCGAAAAAATAGATATTTCAATAGAAGGCAGTATGGCGAGCTTTGAAACTGAAAATATTGAATTAATCATGAGACTTAATGAAGCAAAATTTCCAGATTACAAAAATGTGATTCCTAACAACAATATGAAGGCTTACGTTGATAAAAAAGCTCTGATAAATACCCTTGAAAAAGTGCTTACAATCTCAACTAATATAATAGTTAACTTAGAAGATAACATCATGAAGTTTAAAACAACAGAATCTGAAATAGGAGAAGCAGAAGATGAGATAGAAGTAAGATATGATGGTGAAAACCTACTTATTGGATTTAACGGTGAATATTTATTAGAAGCAGTGGATAAAGTGGACAGTGATATTGTAGAAATATATTTTAAGAACTCTCAATCTGCAGTAATAATTACAGGAGATGACAGGTATACAGCTCTCGTAATGCCAATAAGAATATAAATGTTTGTAAAAAATTTAGAGCTTACAAACTTTAGAAACATAAAAGCTACAAAGTTAAGCTTCAAGAACAAGCTTAACATCTTCTGTGGTAAAAATGGGCAAGGAAAAACTAACATAGCAGAAAGTCTTTATCTTGTTTTTAATGGAAAAAGTTTCAGAAAATGCAAAAGAAAAGAATTAATAAGGTATAATTGCAATAATACCGAGATTAATGCAAACGTTATATTAAATGACAATTTACCCTTAGAAATAAGCATTGAGATTGAGGAGAATAAAAAGGATATAAAAATAAATGGAAAAACAAAAAAAAACATTGAAAATCCTATATATAAAAAAAGCTTTTTTCTAAATAGTGATTTACTATTCTACTGTAAAAACTTTGCTAATTATAGATTAGCGCTATTGGATAAACTATGCTATCTAAAAAAAGGTAAAAACTTTCTTATCGAGCTGTACCGTTACAAAAGGGTAATAAAACAGCTAAAATTAGACAAAAATAGTAATATATGGATAAAACTTTTGAAAAAACAAAGCAAAATTGTTTATGATTATAGAATGAGTTTATTTAATGAAATTTACAACATCTACAAAGATAACACTAAAGCATTGGGAATAGACGATATAGACTTATATGTTGGAATAAAAAATAAATTTGAATTCGATTTTATGAGATTAGATAAAAGGGACCTATCATTAGGTGAACTAAAAACAGCAATATTTGCTCTAATACTTTCAACTCTAAGTTCAAATGGAGATAGTAGTTATATATTAATAATTGACGATTTTAACTCAGAATGGGATAATGAAATGTTATTTAAGATTTTAGAGATGCTCAATGAAAGGAACGTTCAAAGCTTTATAATGAGTTCAGAAATTATCAACAATTATCCACATTTTGTTGTTGAAAAAGGAGAGGTATCAGGCTATGAGTGATGAAAAACAGGTAATGCAAGAGGATAATGAAAAAAATGAACAATACGATGCTACCAGTATAGTAGTACTTAAAGGCTTAGAAGCAGTAAGGAAAAGACCTGCAATGTATATTGGAAGCACTTCTGTTCAGGGTCTCCACCATCTCGTTTATGAAGTTGTAGATAATAGCATTGATGAAGCATTAGCAGGTTATTGCAAAAAAATTAAGGTTATTATATTAGTAGACGGAAGCATAAAAATTGAGGATGATGGTAGAGGTATACCAGTAGATATACATCCCGATACGGGCAAGTCAGCATTAGAGACAGTAATGACTGTACTTCATTCTGGTGGTAAGTTTGAATCTAAAAGTTATAAGGTTTCTGGTGGTCTTCATGGTGTTGGAATCTCTGTTGTAAATGCCCTATCAAAATACCTCGAAGTTGAGGTTAGAAGGGATGGAAAGGTATACTACCAAGCATACGAAAGGGGCAACCCTTTAGAACCTGTAAAAGTAATAGGGACAACAACAAGAACAGGCACAACGGTCCATTTTTTTCCAGACCCAGATATCTTTGAAACAACAGATTTTAGTTTTGACATACTCTCAAATAGGTTTAGAGAACTCGCTTATTTAAACCCAGGCATATCCATAACTCTAATAGATGAAAGAAATGAAAAGGAAAAAGAGTTTTACTATGAAGGTGGTATAGTTTCCTATGTTCAATATCTGAATAAAAGCAAAGAGACACTTTTTGACAAGGTTATCTATATAAAAAAAGAAAAAGACGATGTTACTGTAGAGGTAGCTATACAATACAACAATGGTTACAGCGAACTTGTACAAAGTTTCGTGAACTGCATAAATACTGTTGAAGGTGGTACCCATGTGATAGGTTTTAAAACTGCTTTAACTAGAAATATAAATAGCCAGATAGAAAAATTAGGTTTTGCAAAGGAATTAAAAGATGCATTAACTGGTGATGATGTTAGAGAAGGTTTGACAGCAGTAATAAGTGTTAAAATGCCTAACCCTCAATTTGAAGGGCAAACTAAGACAAAATTAGGAAACAGTGAGATAAAGGGCATAGTAGAAAGTGTTGTTAATACTGGACTGAATGATTTTTTTGAGGAACATCCAGAGATAGCAAAAATTATAATAGGGAAGGCCATTGAAGCCAAGAGGGCAAGAGAAGCAGCTAAAAAGGCTAAAGAACTTACAAGAAGAAAAGGTGCCTTTGACGATTTATCTTTACCTGGTAAACTTGCCGATTGTCAGGAAAGAGATCCTGAAAAAAGTGAGATATTTCTTGTAGAGGGAGAATCTGCTGGTGGTTCTGCAAAACAGGGCAGGAATAGAAAATTCCAAGCAATACTTCCCCTTAAAGGTAAGATACTAAATGTTGAAAAATCAAGAAAAGATAAAGTTTATGGAAGTGATGAGATAAAAACAATAGTTAATGCACTAGGAGTAAACATTTTTAGAACAGAAAATGATAAAGAAAAGGAAAAGATAAGATACAAAAAAATAATCATAATGACCGATGCAGATGTAGACGGTTCTCACATAAGGACACTACTTCTAACACTCTTTTATAGACACATGCCACATATAATAGAGCAAGGATACCTATACATTGCTCAACCTCCACTTTATAGGGTGAAAAAAGATAAGGTTGAAAGATACTTAAAAGATGAAAAAGAGTTAGAAGAGTTCATTATAGAAAATGCTGCTGAATCTTTGAAGATTGAAGGTACAAGAGTGCTTAATAAAGAAGAATTAATAGGTTTCTGCAAAAAACTAACTAATTATAAAAAAATCTGTGAAATGCTAAACAAAAAAGGGATTGATATAAACATTATTGAAAGTATTTTTTTTGAAATAAATAAAGAAGATTTTCTCGGAGATGAGGATACGGTCAAAAAGAAATTAGAAAATGTTATTGAGGATTTAAGGAAAAAAGGCGTATCTTTCAAAGAAATAGCATTTTCTAAAGATACAGAGCATGAAAGTATAGTTATAGATTTTATAACAGAAAGGGACATTAAACGATACAAAACAAGACTTTCCTATGAATTAATTGTTTCAGGTGATTATAAAGAGCTCAAAGAAACAGTAAAAGAAACAAAAACTCTACTTGGAAAACCACCATACAAAATAATTTATGAGGATAGCACAGTAATAGTCAATAGTTTAGAAGAGTTGTTAAGCAAAGTAAACGAAGTTGGTAGTAAGGGGGTTTATATACAAAGGTATAAAGGACTTGGAGAGATGAACCCATCACAGCTCTGGGAAACTACAATGAATCCTGATAAAAGGGTGCTCCTTAAAGTATCAATTCATGACTATGCAGCAACAGAGGCTATATTCAGTGATTTAATGGGAGAAAAGGTGGAGCCTAGAAGAAACTTTATAGAACAGTATGCATGGGAGGTTAAAAATTTAGACATATAATTTAGGGGGCTTCATGATAAAAAAGCTCACAGATAAAGAAGTTATAAGATTATCAAGCTTTACAAGGGACAGAAAAAAACAAGATAATGTAGTGTATCAACAAACTCAAAAGTTAGCATCAGATGCGCTACAATTTGGTCTTGATATACGGTCAGATGGTTACAATATATTTGCCTTAGGTGAGCCAGGTCTTGGTAAACATGAGCTTATAATAGCATTAGCAAAAGAGAAATCTTTGAGTGAAGAAACACCTGATGATTATGTGTATGTATATAATTTCAAAGACCCTGACAAGCCTATATATCTTAAATTCCCCCCTGGAAAAGGACTTGCCTTTGCAAATGATATGAAAGAACTCATTGACCATTTAAGAAAGGATATTCCAAAGATATTTGAATCAAAGGAGTACGAAAATGAAAAGGCTCAGCTAATAGAGAAGTTTCAGGAATTTGATAGACAGGTTTTTGAGAGCCTCTCAGAAGAAGCAAGAGGTAGAGGCTTTGTACTTGAAAGGGGAGTAGATGGTTTTGTTTTTCTTCCTGTAAAAGATGGAGAAGTGATGGATAATGAGAAGTTTTCAAAACTTAGTGATTTAGAAAAGAAGGCAATTCAGGAAAAGATAAAAGTTTTGCAGCAAAGGCTTAAAGAGGCAATAAAGCTTGTGAAAGAGGCTGAAAAAGAGACAAAAAGAAAACTAAACGAGCTCGAAAAAAGGATTGCCAGCTCTGCCGTTGTGTATCATATAGATGATTTAAAAGAGAAATACAACTTCAACGAGAAGATTATAGATTATTTAAATAATGTTCAAGAAGATGTTTTAAATAATCTTGAAGATTTCAAACAAAGTGAACTTCCAGTCCCATCAAATATTGCCCTTAGGTTTTTTAAACCCGAACCATCTTTTATACGATATCAAGTTAATGTTTTTATTGATAGGACAGAACAAAGCGGTGCACCTGTAGTATACGAAACCAATCCTACCCACTCAAACCTTATTGGAAAAGTAGAGTACAGGTTTCAAATGGGAATGGCAGTTACTGATTTTACCCTTATAAAACCTGGAGCATTACATAAAGCAAATGGTGGGTATTTAATATTAGATGCCCTTGATGTTTTGAAGACACCCTTTTCTTATGATGTTTTGAAAAGGGCTATAAAAAACAAAGAAGTTAAAATAGAAGACCCTCTTGAGGCATACCATATGGCATCATCGACACTCAAGCCAGAGCCAATACCCATTGATGTGAAAGTAATATTAATTGGTAGTCCACTTATCTTTTATATACTCTACAATTATGATGAAGATTTTTCAAAAATATTCAAGGTAAAAGCTGATTTTGATAGAGATATGGATTGGGATGAAGAAGGTGAAAAATCTTATGCCTTTTTCATCGACCAGTTAGTGGAGAAAGAGAAGCTGCTTCCCTTTGATGAATCAGGAATACAAAGGATAATTGAGTTTGGTGGTAGACTTGTAAGTGACCAGAAAAAACTGTCAATGAAGGTGGAAGAGATAGCTGCATTAGTTAGAGAGGCTAATTATATTGCAAAAAAGATGAAAAAGACAAAAATAGAAAGGGAAGATGTAAGGAAGGCTATAGAATTAAGGAAGCTTAGGCATAACAAGATTGAAAGAAGAATCCATGAAGCAATAATGAGAGATATTTACCTTATATCTACAGAAGGAATGAGAGTAGGAACAATTAACGGTCTTTCCGTGTATGATCTTGGTGATTACTCATTTGGGAGGCCTTCAAGGATTACCGCACGAGTATCTGCAGGTAAAGAAGGTGTGGTGCATTTAGATAGAGAAGCAAAACTAAGTGGTAAGATTCACGACAAAGGTTCAATGGTTATTACGGCATATTTAAATAGTAAATTTGGAAGTAAAACACCACTAAGTTTTAATGCCACTCTTTGTTTTGAACAGCTCTACGAAATGGTAGAAGGGGACAGTGCTTCTGTTGCTGAAGTTTTAGTTTTACAGTCGGCTTTAGGAAATTTGCCATTAAAACAGAATTTAGCAGTGACAGGTTCTTTAAACCAACATGGAGAGGTACAGCCCATAGGTGGCGTTAATGAAAAGATAGAGGGATTTTTTGCAGTATGTAAGGAAAGAGGGCTTGATGGTACCCATGGAGTAGTTATACCAAAGTCAAATTTACAACATTTAATGCTTGATGAAGAGGTTACAGAAGCTATATCAAAGGGTTTGTTTCATATATATGCAATAGAGACTGCAGAAGAGGCCTTAGAGATTTTTACAGGGCTTCCAGCAGGAAGACCCAACGAAAATGGAGAGTATGAAGAAGGTACAGCGAACTATTACATAATGAAAAATCTTATGGAAATGAAAAAAGCAATGGAATCAAAAAAGGAACAGCCAAAAAAGGGGAGTTTAAAGAAGGATGAAAAAGAAGGAGCAGAACAATAATACGCTTGATATAGAGGAAGAGTTAGAAGAAAGAGTCTTAGAGGAATATTTGGAAAGAGAAAGAGTCCAAACAGAAAAAGAGCTGGCGGAAGTACAAGAGGCATTGGTGCAAATGTATGAAAAGATTAGTAGTGAAATTGAATTTCTTGACAGAGAAATTAAAAAGGCTTATGAAGAGGGAAATGAGCCTCTATGGATCAGTTTGACTAATAAGAAAAGCTTGTTGCTCCAAAATTTACATGAGCTTGTTCGTTTACTTAAAAAACAACCTGTTTAAGAATTGATTCCTTCCAAATATGAAAAGCCTTTACTTCCTGTTCTTTAACCCAGAGCTTTTTATCATACTTTTTTGTCATGCCTGTTTTATCAAAAAGTCCAAGATGTATACCTGAGGGTTGGAAGGGTTTAACCTCTGTTTGTAAATGTCCAAGTAATGCACCTAAAGCAGTGGTTTTTGGAGGAATAATGGGTTCAAATCCTTTAAGTTTTGCTACTAAAAAATATCCTGCAAGGATGCCGCAAGCAGAAGATTCTAAATAACCTTCAACACCTGTTATTTGTCCTGCAAAATAGATGTTTTCATATTTTTTTGCATTTAAAGTTTTGTTTAAGATGCTTGGTGAGTCAATAAAGGTATTTCTATGAATAGAACCATATCTTAAGAAAATAGCCTTTTCCAATCCCGGTAGCATTCTAAATATTCTTTCCTGTTCTTTTATTGTTAGCTTTGTCTGAAAACCTACCATATTATATGCAGTGCCTTGAGGGTCTTCCTTCCTAAGTTGCAATACCGCATAGGGTTTAAAACCAATTTTATTAGGGTCAAAACCCACAGGTTTCATAGGTCCATAGGCTAATGTTTCGTCACCTCTTTCGACTAATACCTCAATTGGAAGACATCCTTCGTAAAATCTTTCTTTTTCAAAGGGTCTTAATTTTACCTTTTCAGCCTTTTTAATCTCTTCAATAAATTTGTAATACTGCTCTTTTGTGAGAGGTATATTTAAATAATCATCACCACCCTTGTCATATCGTGAACCGAAAAAGGCTTTGCTTTTGTCTATCGAATCACCATCAATAATGGGTGCAATAGCATCATAAAAATATAAAAGTTCTGAGCCAAATAATGTGGAAAGGGTACTTGAAAAGGAAGGTGAAGTTAAAGGTCCTGTTGCTATAATGTAATAATCATAATGTTCTGGTAGTTGGGCCACTTCCTCATGTATTATGTTTATATATGCTGATTCTTTAAGCTTTTGAGTTATATATTTAGAGAAGCAATCCCTCTCTACGGCTAATGATTCACCAGCAGGTACTTTATGTTTCCATGCCGATTCCATTACAATGGAACTAAGTTCTTCCATCTCTTTTTTTAGTAAAAATGAAGGGTTTAAAGGGTTTATACTTTTTAAGGAGTTACTGCAAACCAATTCGGCAAGGTAAGGTGAACGGTGGGCTTCAGTATATTTTTTTGGCTTCATCTCATATAAATCAACGGGTATAGCATTTTTTGATATAAACCATGCGCATTCACAACCTGCAAGACCACCACCAATAATAGCGATTTTGAATTTCATGTTAATATTATAACCTTATTTTGGTATAATAATCAAAAAAAGTGGAGGGGTTATGGCATTTGAAAGAGCTTTAATTAGTGTTTCAGACAAAAGAGGTATTGATACCTTTGCAGACTTTCTTTCAAAAAAGGGAGTGGAGATACTCTCCACAGGAGGTACAGCAACATTTCTAAAAAGTAAGGGTATAGGAGTTGTTGATGTATCTGATTACACAGGTTTTCCTGAGATTATGGATGGTAGAGTTAAAACATTGCATCCAAAAATACATGGTGGGATTTTGGGGATTAGAGATAAAAAAGAACACAGAGAAAGTTTAAAAGCATTAAATATCCCTTTTATTGATATAGTTGTTGTAAATTTATACCCCTTTGAGGCTACTATTAAAAAACAGGGAGTTACCTTTGAGGAAGTGATTGAAAATATTGACATTGGTGGGCCAACATTGATAAGAGCAGCTGCAAAAAATTTTCAAGATGTTGTTGTTATAGTAGATCCTGAAGATTATGAGAAAGTAATAGATTACATAAATAATGGAGAAGTACCCTATGATTTTAGGTTTTATTTAGCTAAAAAGGTGTTTACTCACACAGCAAGGTATGATGGAATTATCTCAAGCTATTTAACTTCTCTTGATAAGGGAAAAGTAAATCCATTCCCTGAAGTTATAAATCTTCAATACTTTAAAGTGCAGGAATGCAGGTATGGGGAAAACCCACACCAGAAAGCTGCTTTTTATAGGGAGAAGGATATAAACTTTGCCTGTGTAAGTTCTGCTAAGAAGATTCAGGGAAAAGAGCTTTCCTATAATAACATACTTGATACCGATTCTTGTTTTAGAATAGTTTTGGAGTTTGAAGAACCAGCAGCAGTAATTGTTAAACACAACAACCCATGTGGTGTTGCTGTGCATAAAAACATTGTTGAAGCATATAGGTTAGCAAGGGAATGCGATCCTGTATCTGCCTTTGGTGGTATTGTTGCTGTTAATATGAAAGTAAGTAAAGAGTTAGCAAAGGAAATAGCAGAAACCTTTGTGGAAGTTGTGATTGCCCCAGGTTATGATAAAGAAGCCTTAGAGGTTTTTGCTAAATATCCAAACTTAAGGGTGCTTGATGTTGAAGGAATGCCAATGAAGATTGAGGGGATGGAGTATAGAAGGGTCTTAGGGGGTATGCTTGTTCAAGATTATGATACAGAAACTTACGAAAAAGATAAACTTACTGTTGTGACAAAACGTAAACCCACAGAGGAAGAGATGAAAGCCCTTGATTTTGCATGGAAGGTAGCAAAACATGTTAAGTCTAATGCAATACTTATTGCAAAAGAGAATGTTACTGTGGGGATAGGTGCTGGTCAGATGAGCAGAGTTGATTCAGCAAAAATAGCTGTAATGAAAGCGAGACAGAGCACCAAAGGTTGTGTTGCTGCATCAGATGCTTTTTTCCCTTTTCCAGATGGTTTAGAAGTTCTCGCAAAGGCAGGTATTACTGCGGTAATACAACCGGGTGGTTCAATTAGAGACAAAGAGGTAATAGAGCTTGCAGATAATTATAATATTGCAATGGTGTTCACAGGTATGAGGCATTTTAAACATTAAAAGAGTTTTTTATGGTTACAAGTGGTGAAGTATTAGTAAATTCAATTTTGGATCTCATTGATGAGGGCTTTGTCTCCTCATTAGCAAGAAAATGAGATGATTGATAAAGATTTAACTAAATTGAATATTGTATAAAGCAATGATGCAATCGAGGGAAATGGAGTTGTTAAGATATTTACTGAAAGAGTCATGATTGATGTTGATTTTATAAAGAAACATGGTTTTGGATTACCAGATGAGGTGAATAGTTGTTAGAAAAAGAGACTCTTCAAAAGCTTTCAATAAAAAAGGGTAATTACAGCAAAAGCAGTTTTGGAATAAAAAGGTTAGTTTTTTATGCACTTCTTTTATTGTTTTGTCTTTTCATTATTCAATTTATTTTTTTTAGCAAAAGGATTAACGTTGAGGTTGTTACAGTTACAAATAGTTATCCCTATCAAAGCATTGCTGTCCTGAATGCAAGCGGTTATGTAGTTGCAGATAGAAAATCTGCAGTATCTTCAAAGATAACAGGAAGACTTATCAAGTTATATGTAGAAGAAGGCATAAAAGTAAAAAAAGGTCAGATAATCGCAGAACTTGAAAGTGAAGATGTAAAAGCCCAATACGAACATGCTCTTTCTAATCTTGAATTAGCAAGAGAAAACATAAATTTTGCTACAGCGGAACTTGATGAAGCGAGAAAAAACTTTCAGAGAACAAAAACCCTTTTTGAAAGAGGGTTTGCAACTCAATCTGAATTTGACCTTGCAGAATCAAGATTAAAGAAAGCAGAAGCATCTTTAAAATCTGCCGAAGCTAATTATAAGTCTGCACAAGCTGTAGTTAAAACTGTAGAAGTTTCTATTGAATATACTAAAATTAGAGCACCCTTTGATGGAGTAATACTTACAAAGAATGCCGATATAGGTGATATTATAACACCTTTAGGTGCTGCAGCTAATGCAAAAGCTGCTGTTGTAACAATGGCTGATTTAGAAACCTTATATGTTGAAGCAGATGTTTCTGAAGTTTATCTTGAAAAAGTAAAGAAAAACCAGCCCTGTATAATAGTACTTGATGCCATTCCAGAAAAGATTTTTGATGGTTATGTGTATAGGATCGTCCCTACCGTGGATAGAACAAAGTCTTCTATTATTGTAAAGGTTAAGTTTAATGAAAAAGATAACCAAGTAATGCCAGATATGAGTGCAAAGGTAACTTTTTTAGAAAGACAACTTAAAGATGATGAAAGAAGGAAAAACATTATAATAAGTAAAGATGCTGTTAGAATTGAAGAGGGTAGGCACTTTGTATTTGTTATAAGAGGTGACTTTGTTGAAAAAAGGGAAATTAAGATTTCAAAGGAAGTAAATAATTATTTATATTTGACAGATGGTCTTAAAGGGGGAGAGAAGATAGTATTAAAACCACCGAAAAATCTAAAAAATAAAAGTAAAATTAAGATTGTTAACCAATAATGAAGCCTGTAAATATAGTTGAAATAAACTCTCTGGTTAAAACTTACCGTAGAGGTAACCAGATTATTCCTGTTCTACGGGATATCTCCTTTGAAATAAAAGAAGGGGAGTTTCTTGCTTTAATGGGACCTTCGGGTTCAGGCAAAAGCACTCTTTTAAATCTTATAGCAGGGATAGATAAACCTGATTCTGGAAGTATTATTGTTCAGGATATTGATATAACAACACTTAATGAAAAAGAACTTTCAAGGTGGCGTGCAGAAAATGTTGGTTTTATATTCCAGTTTTATAATCTCATCCCAGTGCTTACTGCCTTTGAAAATGTGGAATTACCTTTACTTTTGACAGATCTTTCAAAAAGAGAAAGGAAAGAGCATGTGGAGATTGCCCTTTCTATAGTAGGGTTAAAAGATAGGATGGAGCATTATCCATCTCAACTATCTGGTGGACAACAACAAAGAGTTGCCATTGCAAGGGCTATAGTAACTGATCCTACATTAATTGTAGCTGATGAACCTACAGGAGATCTTGATAAAAAATCTGCAGAGGATGTTTTAAATTTAATGACAGAATTAAATGAGAAGTTTGGAAAAACTATTATAATGGTTACCCATGATTTGAGAGCGGCAAAACATGCAAAGACTATGAAGTATCTTGATAAAGGTCTTTTAATTGATGGTACTGCTGAAATATTTATTTAGAAACTTACTCAGGCATAAATTGAGAAGTTTTCTAACTGTACTAAGTGTTTCTGTAGCTGTGTTGTCATATTGTCTGTTGAACACAATTATCAATGCTTGGTATGCAGGTGTTTCCGCATCGTCTTCTTATAGGTTAATTGTTAGAAATGCGATCTCTCTTGTGTTTTCGTTACCTATATCATATAAAGAGAGGATTAAACAGGTAAAGGGGGTTACCCATGTTGCACAGGGTAACTGGTTTGGTGGGATTTATATAGAAGAAAAAAATTTTTTTGCAAATTTTGCTGTTGAGCCAGAAACGTTTTTAAAACTCTATCCCGAATTTATACTGAGTGATGTAGAAAAAAAAGAGTTTTTGAAGGACAGAAAAGGTTGTATAGTTGGCAGAAAACTTACAGAGAGGTTTGGTTGGAAGGTTGGCGATAGGATTGTATTAAAAGGTACTATATTTCCGGGAAACTGGGAATTTGTTATAAAAGGTGTGTATAGAGGGAAAGACAGAACTGTTGATGAAAGCCAGTTTCTTTTTCATTGGGAATATTTGAATGAGACATTAAAGAAGACAAATCCAAGAAGAGCTGACCAGGCAGGATATTTTATTGTTGGTATATCGAACCCGGAAGATGCTGCAGAGGTATCAAAAGAGATTGATGAATTATTCAAAAACTCAATTGCTGAAACATTGACAGAAACTGAAAAGGCGTTCCAGCTCAGCTTTGTAACTATGACGGAAGCTATAGTGATAGCAATAAAACTTGTATCCTATGTGGTAATAGCGATAATAATTGTTGTTGTTGCTAATACAATGGCAATGTCTGTAAGGGAAAGGAAAAGTGAATATGCAACCATGAAAGCTTTTGGTTTTGCTTCTGCTGCAATAAGCTTCATTATTATTTGTGAATCAGTGCTTATTAGTTTAATTGGGGGCATTTTAGGTGTTATCTTTACCTTTCCTGCAGTAGATTTTGTAGGTGACATTTTGAGTGTTTATTTTCCCATTTTTGTACTTGATGAAGTTGTTATTTATAAATCCATTGGTTTTTCAATATTATCGGGTTTTTTATCGGGCTTGTTACCATCTTTTGAGGCGGTTAAAGTCAATATTGCAGAAGGATTGAGGTGGAGTGGTTAAGATGAAACTTATTTTTCTTTATAGTCTGAGAAATATATTAAGAAGAAAACTTACAACGATATTAACTGCACTTGGGATGTCACTTGTAATCTTCGTATTTTCTGCAGTTTTGATGTTAGCGGAAGGGCTAAAAAAAACACTTGTTAAAACAGGTTCTTATGATAATGTTGTTGTAACAAGGAAATCTGCAGGTTCAGAAGTTCAAAGTGGTATAGAGAAAGAACAGGTCTCTATAATTGAAACTATCCCAGAGATTGCAACAGATAGCAATGGTAAAAAATACATTGCAAGAGAGCTAGTAGTTTTAATTGGACTTCCAAAGTTAGGTACTAATAAGCTTTCAAATGTGGTCATAAGGGGTATAAAAGAAAATTCAATGTATTTGAGGGATAAGGTCAAACTGATAAAAGGGAGTATGCCAAAGTGGGGCTCTAATGAGGTCATAGTAGGAAGTAGGATTGCAGAAAAATTTGAAGGCGTACAAATTGGCAAGACCTTAAAGTTTGCCCAAAGAGAATGGGTTGTTGTAGGTGTCTTCGATGCAGGTACAACTGGCTTTAGTTCGGAAATATGGGCAGATGTGGAACAGTTAAAGCAAGCCTTTAGAAGACCAAATTATTCTTCAGTGATTTTTAAGCTAACAAACCTTGCTGATTTTGAGCAAGTAAAGCAAAGGTTAGAAACAGATCCACGGTTGACTGTTGAGGTAAGAAGGGAAGTTAAGTATTATGAAGACCAATCAACAATGATGGCAAAATTTATTAAGGTAATGGGAATGTCAATGACCATAGTTTTTTCAATAGGTGCAATATTGGGAGCTATGATAACTATGTATTCTGCTATTGCACAAAGAAGCAGTGAAATAGGAACACTTAGAGCACTTGGATTTCAAAAGTCTACAATCCTCATTGCATTTCTTGTGGAGTCTTTGTTTTTAAGTTTAGCAGGTGGTATTTTTGGCCTCTTTTTAGCATCCTTTTTACAATTTTATACAATCTCTACAATGAACTGGCAAACCTTTTCAGAACTAGCATTTTCTTTTACTCTAACTCCTAGCATAATTATACAATCCTTACTGTTTTCAATTATAATGGGGATAAGTGGAGGCATGATACCTGCTTATAAGGCATCAAAAGAGCATATTGTAGATGCTTTAAGAACTGCTTAAACGTTAAAACGAAAGTAAATAATGTCTCCATCTTTTACGATGTAATCTTTACCTTCTAAACGATAAAGACCTAACTCTTTTGCCATTGTTTCTGAACCTGCTTTAACTAAATCTTCAAAATGAATTACTTCAGCTCTTATAAAACCCCTTTCCATATCAGTATGAATTTTTCCTGCGGCATGAACAGCTTTTGTACCTTTTTCAATTGTCCAGGCTTTGAGTTCTCTTCGTGCTGTTGTGAAAAAAGTTATAAGGTTTAAAATTTTATAACCGCAATGTATGATTCTATCTGTAGCAGTTTCAATCATACCATATTCTTTAAGAAATTCCTGCTTTTCTTCTGGAGTTAACTGGTTTAGTTCTTCCTCTAATTTACCGCAAATAGTTATTACTTCAACACCTTCTTTTTGTGCATATTCTTTAAGTTTTATTAAATGGTTTGGTTGTTTCAACTCTTTCTCGTCGATATTAGCAATATAGAAGTAAGGTTTTAAAGAAATTAGGTTCAGTTCTTTAAGCCCTTTCAATTCATCATCAGTAAAAGTTTTAACTATTTCCTCTATTTCTTGTCTACTTTTGTTTTCATTTAGTGCAAAAAGTAGTTTTTTGAAAGAATCTGCTTGTTTCTTTATTTCCTGGAGATGACTTTTTGATAGCTTTTCAACTTTTTTATTAAGAATTTCTATGTCTGCGAGTAAAAGTTCCGTTTTAATGATTTCCACATCTCTAATGGGGTTTGCAGAACCTTCTACATGAACAATGTCTTCAATGTCAAAAGCTCTAACTACATGGGCAATGCCATCCACTTCTCTTATATGGGAAAGGAATTTATTACCTAATCCTTCGCCTTTGTTTGCACCTTTTACAAGTCCGGCAATATCAATGAATTTTATTGTAGTAGGTATGTAATGCTCTGTTTTTATAATCTCTGCAATTTTATCGAGTCTTGTATCTTTTACAGGTATCACCCCTATATTAGGCTCTATAGTACAAAAGGGATAGTTTGATGCTTCAGCACAAATGCTTGTAATTGCGTTAAAAATTGTAGTTTTACCTACGTTTGGAAGACCAACAATGCCTATAGAAAAGCCCATATATTTTACCCATTAAACTTATTCATTGCCGTTTGAGGACCTTCTTTGATAAGCGTTGTTAAGCAAGAAACCGATTTTTCAATAGCCTCATTAATCACAAAAAACTCTTCTTGTGAAAATCTGTCGAGTACATATGAATCAACAAGCTCTTTTAAAGGAGGTCTTCCTATGCCGATTTTAAGATGATAAAAATTTTTTGTGCCCCATTCGCTAATGATAGAAGCAACACCTTTATGTCCACCCCCACTTCCATTCCATTTTAGTCGTAATTTTCCAACAGGCAGGTCCAAATCATCGTAAACTACTACAGTTTTTTCAGAGGTTATGGTGTTTTTATATTTACAAAATTCAGAAATAGCTTTTCCACTTAAATTCATAAAGGTAAGTGGTTTTAGAAGAATGATAGGGATACCATCAAGGTTTCCCTCTCCAAATGCATAATTTTTTTTATTTTCCCAGATTACATTTAAATATTCAGAAAAGGCATTAACTACATTAAATCCTATATTGTGTCTTGTTTTTTCATACTTTTTTCCAGGGTTTCCAAGACCTATAAATAACCATGTCATTCTTTTTTCTCAGCGAGACTTGCTTCTAATTGCGCAACTTTTTCCTCTTCTGTTAGTTCTTTTTCTTCTTTAGGTGGTACTACTGTAGCAACTGCTATTGAAGGGGATTCTGCAAGTGTGACTCCTTCAGGTAGATTTATTTCACCTAAATGTATAGATTCTCCAATATCTAAGTTACTTACATCAACTTCAATTAATGCAGGTGCATTTTCAGGAAAAGCTTTTATAGTGATTTCGTACCTTTCTTGTTCTAATATACCGCCTTTTGTAACACCAACAGGCTTACCAATGAGCTTAACAGGGACTTCAATTTTAACAGCTTCTTTTTCGGGAACAAGGTAAAAATCTATGTGTAAAATCTTATCTGTTACGGGATGCTTTGTATAGTCTTTAAGGAAAACCCTTTTTCCATTTAACATAGAATCATTGCTTTCAATATTAATTAGGGTTAATTTATGTTGCTTTGCAATTTTGTGAAATTCCTTATAACTAATTTTAGCAAGGTAATGCTCATTTTTTGTGCCATATATCACAGTTGGTATATATCCATTTTTTCTCAATGCTCGTGCAGCATTTTTTCCGGTGCAATCTCTTTTTTCTAACTTAATGGTAACTGTCTCCATATCTTATCCTCCTTAGTAAATTTATACAAAAAGGGCGCTCAAAGAACCACCCGAAGTAATCCTTCTTATAGCTTCCCCTATGAGGCTGCTTATTGTCACTACGCTAATTTTACCAGAGTTCTTGGCCTTTTCCGAAAGGGGTATTGTGTCTGTAACAATTACTTTGTCAATTGGTGATTGTACAATACGTTCTATTGCAGGTCCTGAAAAAACAGGATGTGTTGCACAGGCGTAAATTTTTTTTGCACCATTTTGTTTAAGTGCTTCAGCAGAATTACAAAGTGTACCTGCAGTATCTATCATATCATCGACGAGGATAGCTACTTTATCTTTAACATTACCAATTATGTGCATTACTTCTGACTGGTTTGGTTTTTCCCTTCTTTTGTCAATAATTGCAAGGCCTGCTTCAAGCCTCTTAGCGTAAGCACGAGCTCTTTCAACACCTCCAGCATCAGGAGAGACAATAACAAGATTTTCCTCTTTTAGAATTCTTAAGTGTTCTAAAAGTGTTGGTGATGCGTAAAGATTGTCAACGGGTATGTTAAAAAAACCCTGTATTTGACCTGCATGTAGATCAACAGTTAAAACCCTGTGCGCGCCTGCTGTAGTGATTAAATCAGCAACAAGTTTTGCAGAAATTGGTGTTCTTGGTGCTACCTTTCTATCCTGTCTGGCGTATCCATAATAGGGTATAACTGCTGCTATAGTTTTTGCTGAAGCCCTTTTTAGTGCATCTATAATAATTAATAGCTCCATGAGGTTATCATTTACGGGAGGGCATGTTGATTGAATTACAAATACTTCTTTACCTCTAACATTTTCATCAATCTCAACCATTACCTCGCCATCGGAAAAACGTTTAACTTTTGTAGGTGCTAATCTAATACCAAGATAATGTCCAATTTTTTCAGCCAATGCAAGATTAGATGTCCCTGCTATAAGCAAAGGTAGATTCTCCATATTTATAAAACTCCCGAAAATTGTTTTTTAATAAATTACAATATTTTTTAGGAAAAATCAATTTTAAGCTTTTTCGATAATAATCTTTTTTGAACCCTTAAGGGATTTTAATATTTCTACATTATCTAAAACCCTGCCCACTATATTTACTTCACTTGCTGGTATTGGTTCATCGGCATTGCTAATTGGTGTGGGACCAAAGAATATACAAAGAGCATTACCTGGTGGCCAAAAGCCTATATCACCAACTTTAACTTTTCTTGTTGCACTCTCATCAAGTGGAAAAGTTAAGGGGATAGAAAAATAAAATTCATCGCCCCATTCGTTAATAATAGATTCTAATGGTAAAAGCTCATAAATCTTTTTTGCACAATTGGTCTCATAAAGTTGAGCTTTTATAGGATTATGGTTATCGATAATAATTTTTATATTAGCCATGTTATTTTTCTAAAATATAACAAAAAATTGTTGTAAATCAAGATAAAAAAAATATATTTAAAAGAAATATTAAAGGATATCAATATTTACAAAGCTATCGAGAGATTGATAAATATCCTTACCTTTAGAGATTTACCTTTGCAAAAAAGTTTCTTTTATTTTCTATTGGTTCCCTTTTTTGGTTGATTGTAATTGCTTGCATAGGTCTTATTTTTATGTTTTTTATGGATAGTAGTTCAAAAAAAATGGTTTTTGTAAATGTACCTCATGCAAAGACAGTAAATCTGTTATTGAGCGATGTAAAAGGTGTTTGTATCTCTGTACATAAGTTAGTGATGAGCAAAGAAATTAAAGAGGTGGAAAATAACTATGCAATTGCACAAAAAAGGCTATATGATACTAAAAAATATTTAGAAACGCTATTAACTGGTGGAAAAATAAACTATTTACCAAAAGAAGAAGTTGTGAATGCCCTGCAGTTCGATGTATTTCCATTGAGCAACCCAGCTCAAAGAAAGTTTGTAGAATCATTAATGGCTGATTTTGATATTATAAGTAAAGAGATTGATGAAATATACCAATTCAAAAAGTTACCAAGATTAAATAAGAAAGAGACTGTAATTAAAGAAAAGCTTGCCAATTACGACTCCACAATGTCGTTAATAGAGAAAAAACTTTATAAATTGTTGAGCGACATGGATAATGAATGGAAAAGCTTTTCAGATTATATGTCATTAAGAATTAAAAATGCTATCACATTGATGACTGCAGTTGTTATTTTTGCATTGTTTTTATATTTTGTTTTTGGGACATTTATTTCAAATGCATTAAAAAAGCCCATCACGGAGATAGTAAACCAGATAAAAGCACTCTCCACAGGTGAAATTGATTTGACAAAAAAGTTGGAGGTATTATCTAAGGATGAATTAGGGGAGCTATCTATAGAGTTCAACAGGCTTATGGATACAATTTCTCATATATCACAGTTTAAAAAAATTGCTGAAGAAGACGATACCTTAGAAGACGTTTATAATAGATTGGGCAAGATTTTTAAGGAAGAATTAGGGCTAAAAGATGTTATTATTTATGAAGTTTCTAATAGTAAAAAAATATGAAAATAGTTTACCCTCAAGAATTAGAAGGTACAGAAGTACACTGTTCCCTTGATATACAGTTAGATTGCGAATTATGCAGAGCAAAAAGGACGGGCCATGAGGTGTCTTCATTAGAGTTTCCAAATGTTTGTAAATATTTTTTACATGGTGAGAATTGTAGCTATATATGTGTACCAATAATAATTAGTGGGAATGTTGGTGGAGTTGTGCAGTTTGTATGTGGGAAAAACGTTGTTTGTGATAAAAATTTTCAGAATAATATAAGCAGAGCAAAACAGTATATAAAAGAGATACAGCCAGTAATAGAAACTAAAAGACTGACAAAAACACTAAAAGAGTCTGCTGTAAAAGATGCACTTACAGGTCTTTATAATAGGAGATTCCTTGAAGAAAGTTATGAGAATATTGTTGCAGGTATTCAAAGAAGAGGAAAAATGCTTGGACTTCTTATGTGTGACCTTGATTTCTTTAAAAATGTGAATGATGTTTTTGGACATGATGTAGGGGATATGATTTTGAAAGAAACAGCTAATATAATAAAAAAGAATGTTAGAGCTTCAGATTTTGTTATAAGATTTGGTGGAGAAGAGTTTTTGGTATCGCTTGTTGATATTAGAGAAAATGAATCGGTTAATGTGGCAGAAAAAATTCGCATGAAAGTAGAGCAAATGAAGATTAAGGTAACAGGGGGCATCATCCAGAAAACAATAAGTATTGGTGTGAGTGAATTTCCTAAGGATACGCAAAATTTCTGGCAATCTATTAAATTTGCAGATGTAGCATTGTAAGGCAAATGAAAGGGGGCGAAACAGAGTTGTGAGGTTTACCCATGATATGTGGGAAGAAGAAAAGTATTAGTACTTGACTTACAGACATGTTGTGGTAAAAATGTAGTATGAAAGTCAATCTTGTTTATGATGAGATATACTTACAACATAAAATGCCACCTTTCCATCCTGAGTCAGTGGATAGACTAAAAGCTATTATTAATGCAATCAATAGCAGCCATAACATACAAGAGAAAATAGAGTGGTTAAAACCAAGAAAAGCAAAAGCTGAAGAAATATTGTTGGTTCATGATAAGCAGTACTACGAAAGCATATTAAAGAGTTTGCCTAGCTATTTAGACAGCGATACTTATCTTTCAGAAGGTACAGTTGAAGCTGCACATTATGCAGTTGGTGCAGTATTAACAGCAGTTGAGCATATTAGTGAACATAAAAAAAGATTTTTTTGTTTAGTAAGACCACCTGGCCACCATGCGGAAAGAGATAAAGCTATGGGATTTTGCATATTTAATAATGTAGCAGTGGGAGCAGAGTTTGCTAAAAGCAAGGGTTATAAAAAGGTTTTTATAGTTGATTTTGATGTACATCATGGAAATGGAACACAACATATTTTTGAAAGAGATGCCAATGTGTTCTATTTTAGCACACACCAATCACCACTCTATCCAGGTACAGGTAGGGCGAGCGAGAAAGGTGTTGGCGAAGGTGAAGGTACAACATTGAATGTACCGATGAGACCGGGTTCGGGAGATGCTGAGTTTATAAGTGTTTACAACGAGATATTCATAACGGCATTTAGAAGTTTTTCACCCCACATTTTATTTGTATCCGCAGGGTATGATTTAAGGGATAAAGATCCCCTTGCATCTCTTTCTGTAACAAAAGAAGGGATAAGGGAGATAGTGAAAATTATTGTTTCAACAGCAAAAGATATACCAATCATCTTTTCTTTAGAAGGTGGTTACAATCTGAATGCACTTGCTGAGTCTGTTTTAATAACAATTGAAGAGATGTCTATCTCCTAACTTTATTTTTTCTTTAAAATTCTTTATAATGTCATATCATTCGAAAAGGAGTTTCCTATTAATATTTTAGCCAGTTTAAATGAAGAACAAAAGGAAGCAGTTAAGCATTTTGAGGGACCCCTCTTAATTCTTGCAGGTGCAGGGTCTGGCAAAACAAGAACAATTATTTACAAGATTGCATACCTCGTGCTTAATTATGGTGTGTCACCTACATCTATACTTGCCCTAACTTTTACAAACAAGGCTGCAAGGGAGATGATTAATAGACTACATAACTTCCCCAATGGCAAGGTTTTTAAGCTTGTAAATGCTTCTACTTTTCATTCTTTTGGTCATAAGTTTTTAATACAAAATGCAAAAATATTAGGGTTATCACCCAATTTTCAGGTGCTTGATGAGGAAGACCAGAAACGGTTAATAAATGAAGTGATGAGTTATTTACATATAAGCAAGGATGATATACCACCAAAAATAGTCCAAAAAGTTGTTGATGAGTGGAAAAACTCTGGTGATGAACTTGAGTATTTTTTAAAAAATGCATTTTACTATGATTTTCTCAGGAACAAATATTACGATATTCTAAGTAAGTATGAGTCGTTAAAAAAAGAAAGAGCCCTTGTTGATTTTGGAGACCTTCTATTTTTAACTTATAACCTTTTAAAGAAAGATGAAGCTTTAGCAAAAGTGTATAGTGATAAGTATAGGTATATTCTCGTTGATGAATATCAGGATACAAACCTTATTCAGTATAAACTTTTAAAATGTCTTACTGTATCTCATAGAAATTTAACAGTTGTTGGTGATGATGACCAGTCAATATATAGTTTCAGAGGTGCAGAAATAAGAAATATTCTTGATTTTAAGAAGGATTTTCCTGAGGCAAAGGTAGTCTGTCTTGGCAAAAATTATCGTTCTACAAAGATAATAATAGATGCAGCAAATGCTGTCATAAAAGCAAATAAGAATAGAATGGAGAAAAGGCTTATTCCTGTTAAAGAAGAGGGTTACAAAATTGTTCTAACCTGTTATAGAGATGAAAAAGTTGAGGCTGCAGGGGTAGTTGAAGAAATAAAAAAACTTATAGATAGTGGGTATTATTTTAAAGATATAGGTATTTTTTACAGAACTAACCAACTTTCAAGAAGATTTGAAGATGTGTTGAGAAAAGCAAGAATCCCCTATAAATTATATGGTGGTTTTAGGTTCTATAACAGGAAGGAAATAAAGGATATGCTTGCTTTTATAAGGTTTTTATGTAATAGGAATGATGTGATGAGTTTTGCAAGGGTAGCTAATTATGCTGCTGAAGGTATTGGTAAGGGTACAATGGAACGCATTTTGAAACATGTAAATGAAGATACTGACATAATCACTGCTATGAAAATTTTTATTAATGAAGAGGGTGAGAAAAAGAGAAGTTCTTTAAGCTGTATAACATTTCTGTCATTATTTGAGAAGATTGAAGAAGTATTTATCAAGGGAGAACCATCACAATTGATTGATAATATTATAGAACTCACTGGTTATAAAGAGCAACTTAAGATAGATTCAAAGGACGAAAGAGAAGAAGAAGAAAGAATGAAAAACATAGAAGAACTAAAAATAGCACTAACTGAAAATTTTAAAGAAGGTAAATCATATACAGAGTTTATAAATGAACTTGTTTTAGAAGATATACAAGAAGATATTGAAGGAAATCATGTTTCTTTGATGACGGTTCATGCATCAAAGGGCTTAGAATTTCCTGTTGTTTTTATAACAGCCCTTGAAGATGATATATTTCCACATATGTATTCAAAAGAAGAGAAGAATGATGAAGAGGAAAGAAGACTTTTTTATGTTGCTATAACAAGAGCAAAAGAAAGGCTTTTTTTAAGTTATGTAGAATCAAGAAATAATAGGCAAATGAAGCTCTCTCCCTTCATTAAAGATATCCCAGAAGATTTGTTGGTATTTAGAAGATCAAACTTTATCGACAATGGTTTTACTTATGTTGAGAGGAAAATAAATATTCCAAAAAAAGACAATGAAAAGTTAGAACCAGAGAATGGAAGAAGGGTTATACATGAGTATTTTGGTGTTGGTAGATTGTTAAAAAGATTATCCGACGGTAAAGACCCAATTTGTCTTGTACAGTTTGAGAATGGGGATTTAAAAAAGATTGCCTCTTCATTTTTGAGGTTTGTATAGATGGCTTTGCAAGGAAGTCCAAAAAAACTTGCAGAAGATATTTCAAAAGGGTATTTTTATGTTACCCCACCATATTTGAAGAACCTTTCCCATGCAGAGTTTAAAGAGTTATACAATGCATTAAAGATTGTTCAAAGAGATGTGAGAGCAATCATTACAAACACCCTTGAAGAGACAAAAGAAAAGCAAATGAGGTTAATGAGGCTTAATCAAGTACTTACAGTTATGGAGAATTTTGCAAGGAAATATAAAATAATAATCTAAGAATTTTCATCATCTTTAGAGGTATTGCTATCATCTTCGTAAATGGGTATCGAATATTCACCTTTAAACCATTTATCAAGATCGATTAACTTACAACGTTCAGAACAGAATGGCCTAAATGGGCTATTCTCCCAAACAACTTCTTTTGAACAGGTTGGGCACTTAACAATCATAATAATTCAAACGAGAAAAGCGGGCGACGGGATTCGAACCCGCGACAGCAAGCTTGGGAAGCTTGAACTCTACCCCTGAGCTACGCCCGCATTTACTCATAAATTATAAGATGACATGTTCAACAAGTCAATAACAAAGGGTTTAAGCAAAAAGGGATTAGTTGTTTTGTAAACTTCTTTTTATTTTTTTATAAGTATCAAGGTATTCTGGTTTTTCTTTAAATTTAATCGCTGATTCGATTAACTTTAATGCTTCATCAAATCTTTTTTGTTCGTATAATAGATAGGCAAGGTTATTAATTGCGTCAGTATTCTGTGGCTCGATTTTAATAGCTTTGCGGTAATAGCTTTCCGCTTCATCGTACCTGTTTAAAGTATAATAGAGATTCCCCATATTAAAATATGGGATTGACCATTCTGGTTTTTTTTTAATCGCTTTTATAAACTCTCTTTCAGCAAGCTCAAATTTACCCTGCTTTAGATATACAACACCCAAGTTATTATGTTCATAAGCAGTTAGAGGATCGTCATAGACAATGATTTTAGGGATAGAACAGGTTGATAAAAGAAAACTTAAAAGCGTGAAAAAAAGCAACTTTTTCATTTATAAATAACCAGATAGGTCTTTCCGATTTTAGACCAGATATTTTCGAAATAATTGTAATTTAACTTTTTTCCCTTTTCAAAACCTGTGTGTGCAAAAAAACCTTCGTCATCAAATCCGTATATAACAATATAGTGCGGTTTTGTAAAAATCCAGAATCCCAAATCTACTAAGGCGATTACAGGTCTTTTTAGGATTAGTTGTTTTTTTATATCCTCTATATCACCAGTTTCAAAAATTGTTAAAAAACCCTTTTGTTCCGCAAATGCCTTTAAATCTGTAACCAAACTACCTTTAAGTGCTTCTGTGTAGCAGTATTTTGCAATTTCTTGTTGGGTTATATTGAATCCATAATAAAGGAATACGGAAGACAGTGCTGAAGGACCGCATAAATTATCTCCCTGCTTTACAAAGGGAACTTCTAGCTTTAACGTATGTGTATTTATAAGAAAAAGTAAAACTGCTAACTTTACCGTATAATAATTTCCTTATTCAAAAGTTTAAGTATAACAATAATGAGAAGTATAATAACAAGAACGCCAATTACAAAACCTATACCATCACCACCCGCAAGTACTTTATCTGATGCATTTGCAAGGGTATGAATTTCTTTATCAGAAAGATTGCTAAGCTTAGCTTTTATTTCTGCTTCTGATAAGCCAAAGGCTCTTAGTTTTTCCTGAACTATTTTGTTTTCAAGTGCTCGTTGGATTTTTTCAATTTCCATATCTCTTAGAGATAGTGATGAGGTTTTGTCTGTAGATATAACAGAATCAACCATCCCAGCAATGCCTGGTGAAGTATAAAAAATAGATAGATATATTGCCATAAAAAAGGCTAAAAATGGCATTTTGAATCTTCTAATCATAATCTACCTCCTCTTTTTTTAAATGATAACAAAAGTAAGAGGTATATTCAAGAAATTAGAACTGGTGTCATTAAAACTCACAGATTTGTTTTGTTTTGTAACCTCTAACGAATTTAAGGTTTTTTAAGAAATCTTGAACCACTTCTTCTGAAAAGTTGTCCTTTTCATAAGTTTTTTTTGCTTTGTTATAAGATATTAACTTTCCCTCTTTTAAAAGGGCGGTCATTATTGTTTTATCAACGCTATCTTTTAGTTCTTTTGTAAGGTCGTAAATATTTATATCCCTACCTATAAGATCAATGTGTTTTTTTATGAAATTGATGAACCTACTAAGTTTTAAAAGAGTTACTATCTCTTTTCTGCCATATGTATTGTTAACAGGAAATATTGCACTGGAACGGGCATATTTCATATTAAAGTTTTTATAATTTGTAAGATACTCGTAAAATGCTTTGCTTCCTGGTGCAAGGTAAAAGATACTTGGTCCTAATAATACCTTTTTTTGAGAGAGATAAATGATTGTTTTTATTATGTGTTCCAAACTTTGTCTTGGTAGACCAATTATGAAGTGAGTCTCGATGGGAATCTCAGTTTCTATAAACCTGTCTAAGATTATATTGAAGTCTTTAAATTGTGCTCTGTCTATATCTTTTTGAATTTCTTCATTTGCATCTACAAGGGATATGTTAATACGTTGAAAACCAGATTCTTTGACCAATCTTTGGGTTATAGTGTTTATTTTAGGGACTATGCCGTTCATTGCGGTTATATTTATTTTTTTCTCCTTTAACCATGTTAAAAGTTCGATAATGTTTTCTGATGTAAGGTCAAGATAATCGTCTTCAAAATCAATAGTATCAAATCCTGCTTGGATGAGTTTTTCTATATCTTTCTTAACGTCATTTATGTTGTAAAGTTTGAACTTAGTTTTTGGTTTACCACAGAAGTAACAATTATATAAGCATCCTTTACTGGTTAATACTGGTGCTACAAAACCTTTTCCATAAGGGTAGTTTTCTTTTGGTATAAGCTCTCTTTTCAGGTCTAATGTGTTTGTAGTATTTGAAAAAATCTCTGATATTACAATTTCACCGTCTTTTTTATAACAAACACCTAAAATGCTTGAAACAGGTTTGTTTTTCATAAGGTTTTCTACAAGTAACCTAAAAGGGTCTTCACCATCTCCTCTTATTACAAAATCTATACAAGAATGTTTAAGGGTGTCTTCGGGGAAAAGGGTTGGGTGGTTACCGCCTACAATAATTTTGGTAGTGTTTTTTATACTTTTAACAATATATGCTATTTCAAGAGCTTCATTGAAATATGTTGAAAAAAGACAGCTAATACCAACAATATCGGGCTTTTTTTCAATAATGATTTTTTCAATCTCTTCCCTTTTTTTCCCGAAGCGGTAGTAGCTATGAAATGTGGCAAAGGGGGAGTAGTTTTTCGTATAGTATTCTTCAAGCTCTAAGAAATCTGGTTTTATTTGTGTAGGCTTTTTACATTGTCTTAAATCAATAATTTCAACATCGCAAATATCATAAAGTTTAGATGCGATAAATAAAAGCCCAAAAGGGTAATTTCTTATTGGTGTTGTATAGTAGTCCTCAATAGGTGGTTGGATAAGTAGAACTTTCATATCACTTCATAATATAAGATAGCACCTTTAGAGGTTTAATCAAAATAAAATTGCTGTTATAATAGTTGTTATGTCTGAAACATTTAAATTATCTACGAGTTTTACGCCTCGGGGCGACCAGCCGCAAGCAATAAAAGAGCTTACCAATGGCATAAAGAAAGGCTTAAAACATCAAGTACTTCTTGGCGTTACTGGTTCTGGTAAAACCTTTACTATGGCAAATGTTATAGAGAATGTTCAAAAACCAACATTAGTCATTGCTCCAAATAAGACTTTAGCGGCGCAGCTTTTTTTCGAGTTTAAAGAGCTTTTTCCTAAAAACGCTGTTGAATACTTTGTAAGCTATTACGACTACTACCAGCCAGAGGCTTATATTCCTGAAACAGACCTCTATATCGAGAAGGATTCTTCAATAAATGAGGAGATAGACAAATTAAGGCATAGAGCAACTTACTCTCTTTTAGAAAGAAGAGATGTAATTATTGTGGCATCAGTATCTTGTATTTACGGCATTGGGTCTCCAGTTAATTACTCAACGATGCATTTAAAGCTAAAAGTTGGAGATACTATAGAGCAAAGAGTAATAATGAGTGAACTGATAAAAATTCAATATACAAGGAATGATTACGACTTTTATAGAGGCACTTTTAGGGTTAGAGGGGATGTTCTTGAAGTTTTTCCTGCTCATGAAGATAAGATTGCTTTTAGAATAGAGTTTTTTGATGATGTAATTGAAAACATATATAGTTTTGACCCTGTTACTGGTGAGATTTTTGAGAAGCTACTGTATATTGATATTTATCCTGCAAGTCATTACGTTACACCAGAAGAGCAGTTAAAAAGGGCAATCAAATCTATAAGGGAAGAATTAAAGCAAAGGTTAGATGAATTGGTGAGAAAAAATAAGCTACTTGAAGCTCAAAGACTAAAACAACGAACCCTTTATGATATAGAAATGCTCGAAGAAATGGGGTATTGTAAGGGGATAGAGAATTATTCAAGACATCTTGATGGTAGGCCACCAGGTACTCCACCATTTACGCTACTTGATTATTTCCCTAAGGATTTTTTACTTATTATTGATGAATCCCATTTAACCATTCCTCAAATAAGAGGCATGTATGAAGGCGACCGTTCGAGAAAGGAAACACTTGTTGAATTTGGTTTTAGGTTACCTTCTGCTCTTGATAACCGCCCTCTTACTTTTGAAGAGTTTGAGGCAAGGTTAAACCAAGTGATATATGTTTCAGCAACACCAGGCCCCTATGAACGTGCAAAGGCTGAAAACATTGTAGAACAAATTATAAGACCGACCGGTCTTGTAGATCCAGAAATAATAGTTAAACCTGCAAAAAACCAAGTAGAAGATCTTCTAAAAGAGATACAGAAGGCAATAGCATCAAAGGAGAGGGTATTGGTAACGACACTAACAAAAAGAATGGCAGAGGACCTAACATCTTACTTAACAAGCCAGGGTATTAAAACTAAGTATATCCATTCAGATATTGATACAATTGAAAGAGTTAAGATAATAAAGGAACTTAGAAAGGGTGAATACGATGTCCTTGTAGGTATTAACCTTTTAAGGGAAGGTCTTGATATGCCTGAAGTTGCTTTAGTTGCCATACTTGATGCAGATAAAGAAGGTTTTTTACGTTCTGAAATATCTTTAATACAAACATGTGGAAGGGCTGCGAGAAATGTAAATGGTAGAGTAATATTCTATGCTGATAAGATGACAAAAGCTATGGAAGGAGCCATTTCTGAAGCTAAGAGGCGGCGAGAAAAACAGCTTTTATATAATAAACAAAATAATATCACTCCTGAAACAATAAAGAAAAATATCCATGAAGATTTTGGGATACTTTGCGAAAAGGATTACTATACAGTTTCTGTTGAAGAACCTGTAAGTCTTGACTATCTAAAAGAAGAAGCATTGGAAAAGGTTATTAAAAAGTTAGAAAGGGAGATGAAGAAGGCTGCAAAACAATTACAGTTTGAAAGAGCAGCTAAGATAAGAGATGAGATTAAAGCTCTTCTTGAGAAGGCAGTAATTGGAGCTTAGCAAACGCTGTATTTACCTTTTCTAAGTTCATCACAAAAATGAGTCATGTCAGCAAGCTCTTTCTCTATAAGTTCGACAATTTTTTTGGATAGGTCGATTGTCTTAACGCCTTTATGGGGTATAATCTTTGCTGTAATAATTTCAGGCTGGTTAATAGGTTTACCTATTGTACTTACTATATAAACATAAACTTCTTTAATGCCTTCATTTTTTTGGTGTATCTTTTTTGCTAAGTGATGAGCAAATACGTTATAAATTTTACCAACGTGGCTAACAGGATTTTTACCCGCAGACGCTTCCATCCCCATAGGTCTTGTAATAGAAATTAAACCATTTACCCTATTACCTCTACCAACTTCTCCTGAGTCAGCGTCTTCTAGAGATGTACCTAATAAAGAGAGATATACACCTTTCACTCCTTTGCCTTTCTCATCAAGTGTGTTCAACTGCATATTAATTTGGAATGATCCAGAATATTTTCTTAGATATTTTTTTATTACATTTGTAACCTTTTCCTTTCTCTCAAAATACTCCTTTTCACTATGAATTAACTCCGCAATGAAAGGCATGGCAATGGTTAAATTAAGCTCATCGCCTTTTCTAAGAGCCATGATTTTTACATCTTCACCTGTTTCAGGATATAAATTCTTGAAATTTTCAGAATTAAGATATTTTTCTAAATCTAAAACAATTTTTTCAGTGGGAGTTAGTGGGTAAAAACCAACACCTGCAGAGGTGTCATTTGCTGGTATTAATTTACTTTCTGATTCAAAAATGCTCCTTAGCTGTGAAGAGCCATGAGATAATACATTTTTGAATACAATATGTTTTTCAGGTTCAATAAATCTGAAGTTTTCACGAAACCATTTTTTTGTAGTTTCTACAATAATCTCATCAATCTTAATTTTTTTCTTGTTTACTTCTATTGTAGCTCTATCACCAATAATTAACTCTATTGGTTTTAGAACCTTTCCACCACCAAAATATTTATCAACTTTCCCAGCTGAGAAAAGTGCTTTGTCAATGTTGTAATGTAGTATTTTGCCAAATGTCTTCAAATATTCATTATTTAATGCAATAGATATGGCTTCAACAACAGAGTCACAAATAGTATCGGGATGCCCTTTGCCTTTTCTTTCAACTATTTCAATAAATTGTTCAGAAGCAGTATTTCCTATGGTTGTTTCAACAAAAATCATAAAAAAATAGTAGCATAAAAAAATCATTTGGCAAATACTTATTCTTAACATTGTGTAATTAAGTAAATTTTTGATAATATTAACTTTATGGAAAAAGAATTTTATAGAGATGCTCCACAGTCATGTGGGGTTTATTTAATGAAAGATAGAGAAGGCAATGTAATTTATGTAGGTAAGGCAAAAAATCTTAAAAAAAGGCTAACTTCATATTTCAAAAATAGTGAAAAAAGGTACCAGATAGGGTTTTTACTAAGAAAGCTTGACCATATAGAGTACATCATTACTAACAATGAAAAGGAAGCACTTATACTTGAGAACAACCTCATTAAAAAATTCAACCCTCGCTATAATATCCAACTTAAAGATGATAAAAACTATCTTTGTATAAAGATTGACATAAAAAAGCCATTTCCAAAAATTGAGTTTGTAAGATGTATTGATGACAGAGATGCACTTTATTTTGGACCTTATCCATCTGCAAAAAAAATTAGAGAAATTATATCAAATTTGCAAAAAATCTTTCCTTTAAGAAGATGTAATGATACCACTTTTAATAAGCGGACTAAACCATGCCTTTATTTTGAGATGGGACAATGTATCGCACCCTGTGTAGATAAAGACAATAAAAAAGCGGAATATAAAAACATTCTCAATAATGTGGTTTTGTTTTTAGAGGGCACAAAAACTAATAAAATCAAGAAGTTGTTAAAAAAAGAGATGTGGTTGGCATCGGAAAGACAGGATTTTGAAAAAGCTGCTTTCATAAGGGATACCCTTTATGACATCGATGAACTCCTAAAATCACAGGGTGTACAAAGCGGTAATTTAAAAAATATTGATGTTATTGGCACTTTTGATGTGATTGAGAATATGAACATTTCAATCCTTTATATCAGAGGCGGTAAACTTATTCATAAAAAAGATTTTACATTGAGAAAACACGTTTCAAAAGAAGAATCATTAGAAGCATTCATCTTAAGTTATTATCAGGGTAATGTAATAATTCCTGATGAAATTATTGTTGAGGAGGTCATTGAAAACAAGCCAGAAATAGAAAAAATCTTAAGCAATATAAAAGGGAAAAAGGTAAAAATAAAAACCCCATACAACAAACAGACAGAACAATTGATGAGAATGGCAAAATTAAATGCTTCGAGCTTTTCTCCTCAAACTCAGGATAGTTTGGTGGTTATTAAGAATACCTTAGATTTAGCTAAAATACCTGAAAGGATTGAGTGTTATGATGCTACACATCTTCAAGGGCTTAGAAATGCCTGTGTAATGGTTGTGTTTGAAAATGGTAGTTTAGCTAAAGAGGCGTATAGAATTTTTAATATTTCTGAAGAAGGGTTTGATGATTATAAAGCGCTTTATGAAGCACTACATAGAAGGTTTGAACATAAAGAATGGAAGTTTCCCGATATTATAGTTTTAGATGGTGGAAAAGGACAGCTTTCTGTTGCAAAGAAAGCATTAGATGATATGAACATTAGTGGCATTTTCTTGATGGCTATTGCAAAAGATGAAAGAAACTCCATATATATTATTGGCAGGAAAAACCCTTTAATTCTAAAAGATAATGACTCAGCACTAAAACTTTTGTTGAAATTAAGGAAAGAGGCACATCGGTTTGCCAATATGCATCTAAAAAGAAGGTTAAAAAAGTATTTTTATGAATAATTGCTTAGAAATATCAAAAATTTGTTTTAATAAAAGTTTGATAAAGTTATAATTGAGAATTATGAGCTTAGTAGGTAGATTAGAAGATTTAGGACTTGGAGAAATATTACAAATAGTTGCTTTGAGTGGTAAATCGGGTATTCTCCATATAACAAGTAAAAAAAGGGAAGGTAAGATTTATTTTTACAAAGGGAAAGTAGTAACGGCATACTCAGATGCTTATAAAGTCAATCTTGGGGAGCTACTTGTTCATAAAGGATATATTACACCAGAGATTCTAAAAAAAGCTCTTGAGTTGCAAAACAAAAGTGATAAAAAAGTTAAGCTTGGTGCTATTTTAATCAATCATTTTAATATACCAAAAGAAAAGGTTGAAGAATGTGTGACAGAGCTAATTGAAAAAGCTGTTTTCAGTCTTTTCTACTGGCTTGAAGGTGAATTTAGGTTTGAACTGACCGATGATATTGTGGAAGATCAGCTAACCGTTGATTTACTACAATATGACCTTCCTAAAGCACGAGGGTTAAATCCCCAATTTCTTGCAATGGAAGGCACTCGTTTACTTGATGAGGGACAACTTGAAAATGTCATTAAAGAAGGCGAAAAAATAAAACCTATTTTGATTGAAAAAACAGAGGAAGTAACAACAAAAATTTTAGAGCCTTATTTACTCTATATTGATGATAATCCTTTCTTTCTTAACCTTTTTAAAAAGACCCTCGAAAAGAAATTTAAGATAGAAGTTGCTGAAGGGGTAGAAAAAGGTTTTGATGCATATAAAAGGCTTAAAAGAGAACAAAAAAATCTTTTCGTATTAGTCTCCCTTTATATGAGAAAACCTGATGGTAATGGTATTTTAGGTGGTTTTGATTTAGTGCAGAGATTATATGATGAAGGTGAGAAGAAGCTTATTGTAGTAAGTGAATATGCTTTGCCAGAGGTGGAAGATAAACTCAAACTTTTGAACATAAACGTAATAAAGAAGCCAAAAAGAAGTGAGATTACCAAGGAGAATGTAGCAGAGCAGATGGATTTTTTTATAAAAACCCTACAAGCTACAATAAAAGATTTTGATAGCACCAAAATGGACACACATGTGTCACAGTGGGATAAAGAAATTAAAGACGAATTTGAAATACAGGAAAATAAAAGCAACATTGTCACAACCCCAGGTTTAACAATTTTAAAATCGATGATTGCAGAATTAAGCCAGGTTTCTACAGGAAATGAAATAATATTGCTCATATTAAGATTAGCAAGTGAGATTATGCCAAGAGGTGTACTGCTTGCAGTAAAAACAAATTCTCTTCATGGACTTGGCCAATTTGGACTCGAAGGGTTTATTGATCAACCCCAAAAAACGGTGAGAAATTTAGTTTTACCCATAAAAGGCTTTTTTAGTGATGTAATTAATAACAATATCCCGATTAAATGTGGTCCTCCTCAAAAGGATGATGTATATCAACTTTTTATAGAAAAAATAGGTGGTAAGACACCAACTGAAATCTTTCTTGCACCTATAATTTCTAATGGAAAAGCAGTGGCAATTTTTTACGGTGATAATCTACCTGATAAAGAGCCTATAAGAGATACAGATGCATTAGAAATCTTTCTTTCTCAAGCAGGTTTGACCATGGAAAGGCTTATACTTGAAAAAAAAGCTAAAGAGGAGCAAAATTAGTTATGGAAGAGCGTAAAACAATTCTTATAGTTGATGACTCAAATGCAATGAGAGCTTTTATAATATCAGGTTTAGGAGAGCTTAGTGATTTTGAATTTAAAGAGGCACGTACAGGTTTTGAAGCACTAAAAGAACTGCCAAGAAGTAATTATGCCCTTATAATTTCTGATATAAACATGCCCGATATTAATGGACTTGAACTTTTGAATTTTATCAAGACATCGGAACAGTATAGAAAAATCCCTGTTTTAATGATCTCTACAGAAACAAAAGAGGAAGATTTACAAAGAGCACTTTCTATGGGAGCTGATGATTATTTGACAAAACCTTTTGATTTACAAACTTTGAAGAAAAAAGTTAAAAAGCTTTTGGGTAGGTGATAATAATGAAAAACAAAGCATTGATGGAATTTATCGCTGAAGCTGAAGAATTAACGGAAAATATAGAACAGAAGTTGCTTGAATTAAGAGATATGATAGAAAGTGGTGGAGAATCACCTGACCTAATCAATTCTCTGTTCCGAGACTTCCATTCTCTTAAAGGCATTTCTGGCATGTTCGGTTTTTCCAATCTATCTAAGTTAGCCCACCAGCTTGAAAATTTTTTAGATAAAATTCGCCTTGGCAAAGTAAATCTTGACGATGATGTGATAGAAGTTCTGATAAATGGTAAGGATATAATGCGTGAAATTATTGCTAAAATAATGGATAGAAATAGCGATGAATATAATATTGAGAACTTTCTTGAAAACATAAGCATTATATTTGCTCAACAAGAGCAGGTTTCTACGAGTGAAAAAGTTACCGGTGTTATTAATGAAATTTTACAGGTATTAACTGAGTATGAAGAACACAGATTGAGAGAAAATATCAAAAAGGGCAAAAATATATATAGTCTTAATTTTCTCTTTACGCTTGATGAATTTGATGAAAAATTGAATGAAGTTACTAATATACTTAAAACCAAAGGAGAAGTAATAAGCAATTTGCCAAAACCTTCCGATGAGCCAGGAAAAATCATGTTTACTGTTATATATGCTACGGATTTAAAAGAAAAGGAAATTCCTTTAGCAGGCATATATGAATACGAGATTAAACTTTTGACAGAGCACCAAAATGTTTTAAATATTGGGTTTGATAAAAAAGATCAGGCAATTCAAGAATCTCAGACTACACAGTTAAAAAGCATAAGTAATACAGTAAGGGTTGATATTACGAAGTTAGATAGTGTTATGAATATAGTTGGAGAGCTTGTAACTCAGAAAACAGAACTTGTGAGGCTAATAGAAAATGTAAAAAAATGTTTAGACAATGAAGAATTATTAATGGGGTTGTCAAAAATTACAAATGCTATAGAAAAAAAGATTAATGAATTACAAGAATCGGTGATGTCGATAAGAATGGTCCCATTAAGTCAGCTCTTTGATAAATTGGAGAGAAATTTGAAAAAGATATCCCACGATTTGGGAAAAGAAGTTAAAGTTGTTATACATGGTGGAGATACTGAGCTTGATAAATATATTATGGAGGAGTTAGCAGACCCACTAATGCATATTATAAGAAACGCAATCGACCATGGTATTGAGTCTGCTGAAGAAAGAACCGCTCTTGGAAAACCACCTTACGGTCAAGTTACTTTCAATGCCTATCAAAAGGGGAATTATGTTTTTATAGAGATTTCCGATGATGGCAGAGGTATAGATACAAATAAAATCAGAAAAAAGCTTATTGAAAAAGGACAATTAAGCCCTGAGCAAGAAGTAAGCGAAGAGTTTCTTTTGCAGATGATTTTTTCACCAGGCTTTAGTACAAAAGATAATGCAACAGAACTGTCAGGTAGAGGTGTTGGTCTTGATGTTGTTAGAAACAATTTAGCTCGGTTAAGAGGGATTGTGGATGTAAAATCAGAGATTGGAAAAGGGACAACATTCATACTAACCTTACCACTAACATTAATAATAGTGAGGGCGATTATCTTAAAAACCAGTGGCAAAATATTTGCATTGCCTATAAATGCTGTGGATGAAGTAGTTGAGGTTGAAAAAAGCAATATAATGAAGATTTCAGAAGAAAATGTTTATAACTTAAGAAATGTTCCTTTGCCCATTTTCTATCTTGAGCACGTTTTTGAATTTGGTACACAGCCAGAAGAATTAAAATATATGATAGTGATAAAAGTAGGGGAAAAGAAAGCAGGCATGATAGTTTCAGAGATTTTAGGACATGGAGATATTGTTATCAAGTCACTTGGAAAGTATATCAAGGTAAATGGTATTGCAGGGGCAACGCAGATTGGCAGAGGAAAAACAATACTTGTTTTAGATCCTTCAGGACTTATTAGTTTTGTAGCAAAGGTGTGATATGATTGAATTTTTTGGTTTAAAAGAAAAACCTTTTTCCAAGACGCCCGATCCGAGATTTATCTATCTTTCCCCAAAACATAAAGAAGCACTTGCAAGAATGTTGTATGGTGCTGAGGAAAAGGAGATTATTGTTATAACAGGCGATATTGGTTGTGGCAAAACTACTCTATCAAGAAAACTATTAGATGAGCTTGATGAAGAAACCTTCGTTCCTGCTGTAATAATAAATCCAAGAGGGAGTGCGGGCAATTTTTTAAGAAATGTTGTAAAACTTTTTTCCAAAAGAGAGCCAAAGTATTATAAAAAAGACCTTATGGAGCAGATATATGAAATTCTTTATAATTTTTACGAACAGGGCAAGGTCCCAGTATTAATAATTGATGAAGCTCAGTTAATATCAAGTAAAGAAGTTTTTGAAGAAATAAGGTTGATAACAAACTTTCAGATGGATGATGAAAACCTAATCTCAATCATTCTTTTAGGGCAACCAGAACTTAAACAGAAATTAAAAAAAGGTAACTGGGAGGCTTTTAGACAAAGGGTTGGTTTTTTTTACCATATAGGACCTCTCGATTTAGAAGATACAAAAAAATATTTAGAGCACAGGTTTAAAATTGCAGGCGGTAACTACATGCCCTTTACTGATGAAGCAGTGGAAATTATTTATAATGATTCAAAGGGGATTCCAAGAGTTATAAACCACTTAGCCCAAAACTCTTTGCTGGTTGCTTTTGGGAGAGGTTCAAGGTATATTGATAAAAGTATAGCTTTAGAAGCTTCCAAAGAATATAACGAATGGAGTTAAAAATTGAATATAGCGGAGATAAGAAAGAAGAAAAAATTAAAGGAAAATACAAAAAAAGTAACAATAGAAGAAGAGAAGGTTAAAGAACCTCAATTAGATAACACCCTTCCTGTTCCCCAAAACCAGGAACCTTTACCTAAAGAGACCTTAGTCACCGATGAAAATATAAGTTTTATTGATGAAGATGTTTTTTATGCAACAATAAATAGAGCAATAGAAGTAAAAGAGCAGAGAGAGTTTTTATGTTTTCTTCTTGGAGATGAAGAATATGCAATAAATATTGGGCTTACGAAGGAAGTTCTAAAATATAGAGAAATTACGGAAGTCCCGAAAACTTCAGAGATAATACTTGGTATCGTTGCAATTAGGGGCGAAATGATACCTGTTTTTGATATTGCAAAATTACTAGGTGTAGAAGAAAGGTTTTGTTATAAAAAAGGAAAAAAACTAATATTACTCCAAATTAATGGAGAATCTCTTTGCATAGTAGTGGATAAAGTAACAATGATAAGAAAAATTTCAGAAGATGAAATTGAACCACCACCTATGAATCTTAATTTGACAAAACAAGAATTCATTTCAGGTTTGACATTAATTGATGGTAAAATGCTCAGGATTTTAGACATTGAACATATGTTGAGTTATTAATATGGAAACAAAATATATAGTTTTTAAGTTGAATGAAGAGCTTTTTTCTATAGAGCTTAAAATAGCAAGGGAGATTATAAATGTAACAAGCATAAAACCTGTTCCCTCAATGCCAGAATTCATTTGTGGTGTTATACATCTTAGAGGATTTTTGCTCCCCATAATTGATATAAAAAAACTTATGGGATTACATCAAGAGAAAGAACAAAAACAAAAGAAAAAAGTAATAGTTGTTTCCTGGCAAAAAAAGGTTTTTGGTATACTCATTGATGATATAGAAGATATTATTACTGTAGAAGAAGAAAAGTTAATACCAACACCAGCTCTCATAACCTCTATGGATAGAAATTTTTTCAAAGGCGGGTTTTACCTGAACGAAAATATCATTCTCATAATCGATTTAGAATTAATTTTAAAAAAACATATAAAAAATGTTCCAAAGGAGCTAAAGATTGATAGTAAGTTGTCCTAAATGCAGTACAAAATATAAGATTAAAGATGAAGCAAACACAAATACAAAAAAATTTCGTTGCAGTAAGTGTGGTTATATTTTTACATATACACCACCAGTTTCAGAAAATGACAACTATTTGCCACTTATATTAGTTGCGCACGATGATTATCGAGTAGTAAATGTTATAAAAAAAGTTTTAGCTCCTATTAAATGCATAATAGAGACAGCATTTAATGGCTATGATGCTTTTAAAATCATTCAAGAAAAAAAACCAATTATTGCTATTATAGATGTTGCATTACAGGGGTTATTTGGTTTCGAACTTTGTGAAAAGATAAAAAAAGATCCTCAATTAAAAAATATAAAGGTTATACTTGTTGCCTCAATATATGACAGAACAAGGTATAAAAGAAGACCTCAAAACCTTTATGGTGCTGACGATTATATAGAAAAACATCATATACCTGATGAACTACATCAAAAAGTTATAGCGCTTCTACCAGAGGGGGAAAAACAGAAAATATCTTTTGATAGTTTACAAAAAAGTGACGTAATATCTGAAAAGACTATGCTCAAAGACAACAGAGAATTGTTTTTAGAAAAAACCAAGGATATATTAAAAGATAGGGATGAAATAAGAAAACATGAACAATCAGTTTTAGATGCAATACCAGACATTACTGGTAGGGCAAGAAAACTTGCAAGACTTATCGTTTCAGATGTTGCTCTGTATAACCAGGAATTATTAGATAGCGTTACAGTAAATAATTATCAAGAAAAGCTAAAGCTTGATTTTGATGACTCTGTAAAATATCTTGCCCAGCGCATCCCAGAAGTAAAAAATGATGCAAAAAAGTATATAGAAGAGGCTTTTATTGAGCTTTTACAAAAAATAAGAGGATAGTATATGGACTTAAAAAGCATAGATTTAAATAATGAAGAAGAAGTAAGACAAGCTCTTAAAGAGATATATTACAACTTTAAAAATAATAAGGAAACGCTTGATTTTTTAAAAGCATGTCTTTCCCATCCTTCATGGAGAGTAAGAAAAGATGCGGTTGATGTAGCTTTAGTAAATCCAGATGTAGATGTAATAAAACTTCTCATAGATGGACTTGGTTCAGAGGATAATGCAGGACTTAGAAATGCCTGTCAAGAAGCATTAACAAAAATAGGTAAAAAAACTGCAAAATATCTTATAGAAATTTTTGATGAGTCTGATAAAGATGTTAGAAAATTTATAGTAGACATAATAGGTGATATTGGTGAACCAGAATTTTGTAACTTCTTAATAAAGGCTTTGAACGATGAAGATGAAAATGTTGTAATTGCTGCCTGTGAGAATCTCGGAAAGTTAAAATGCAAAGATGCAGTTAAACATCTTCTTGCTCTTTTAGATGCCTCAAACCAGTGGCTTTCATTTGTCATTCTTGAATCTATTTCACAGATAGGCTATATCCCCGATGTAATCTCCTTAATCCCGTTATGGAACGTAAGTCCTTTAAGAAAGCCCATTTTAGACCTTTTACCCATGATAAAACCAGAATATACAATCGAAATTTATGAGAAGGCATTTAGCGAGCAATCTTCATATATTATTGAAAGTGCAGTAAAAAATTTATATAAGCAGTTTTTAAAAAACAAAGATAAACTATCTTTACTAAAAGAAAATCTTAAAAATGTGATAGTTTATCACAATTCTTTAAATGTTCTGCTTGAAAAAGGCAGCGATAATGAAAAAGCCTTTGCTCTGTGTGCATATATAACTGAAAATGAAGATTTTTTTGTTAATCTTTTAGAAAATGCTTCTAACGAGGCATTAGAATTTTTTGGAAATCTCCGTAGTTTAGCCCCTTTCGACAACAAAGAGTTAATATTAAAGCTGATAGACAGATACAAAAACTCTAAACAGGCATATTTAATATATCTTTGCGGATTATTTGAAATTAAGGAGTCTATACCATTGATAATTGATTTTTGTAATGTTAGTTATGGACACACAAGACAGGCTCTTGCTTTTGCACTTGGAAAGATTGGGGGTAAAGAATCAATTGATTGCCTTTTTTCTTTAATGTTAGATAAATATCCTGATGTCAGAGAAGAAGCAGTTAAATCATTGTCAAAACTATTGACATCAGATAATTTTCCAAAAGATTTAGTAAACAAAATATTAAATTCAGAAAACCAAGAACATATAATAACTGTTCTTGAATTACTGGCTAAGGTTGGCTGTTATGACAAAAGTTATATTGATAAAGCATTAAAAAGCCCCTATCCTAAAATTAGAGCTAAAGCACTGGATTTAATAAAGAAACTGTGCTTAAAAGATTTTCTACAGGAAGTACTGTTTTATCTGACCGATGAAGATGAAGAAGTTCAGCTTAAAGCAATAGAAGCCATCGGAGTTATTGGTAATGAAGAAATTGTCAATGTTTTGTCAAATTTCATAGACCGAGATGACTTTAACATAAAAAAAGCAGCATTAACAAGTATTTATAGGATATCACCCGCATACATAAGACAAATTGAAGAAAAGATATTTAATGATATACATCCATTGCTTTTTATAATAGTTCTTGAACTATTTGCAGAAGGTGGTAACTTTTCTACCCCATTAATAATTGATACTGCTCTAAACTTTGATGATAAAGATTTGTTTAAAGAAACGATAAATGCCTTTTTAAAATCAGGGAAAATCCATGATTTAAAAATCTTTTTAAAAGCTTTGGAAGCAAGGAAAGGTATAGACTATGTCCAATGCATTGCCCCTTCCCAAGTAAACGAGGGATGATATAATGTGGGATATAAGTTCAGGTCCAAGTCTTAGCAATGAGGAGTTTGAAAGCCTTCGCAACTTAATAAGAGACAAATGTGGTATTTATTTTGATGAAAGCACTAAATACATTTTGGAAAAAAGATTAGTAGGTAGGCTCAAAGAGTATAAATTCAATAGCTTTAAAGAATATATCTTTTTTCTCAAATATGATAAGAAAAAGGAGGAAGAGTTTACCTTCATCTATGATGTAATCACAACTAATGAAACTTATTTTTTTCGCGAAGATTATCAGCTAAAAGCTTTCAAGGAAGAGATAATACCTGACCTAATGAAGCTAAAAGATAATGAAAAAACTATAAGAATCTGGTCAGCAGGATGTTCAACAGGCGAAGAGCCCTATTCTATAGCAATGATAGTTTCAGAAATACCTGAGTTAATGAATAACTATAAAGTAAGCATTTTTGGCAGTGATATAAGCCAAAGGTGTCTTAAGATTGCAAGAGAGGGAATATATTATGTGAATTCCTTCAGAACAACTACAGAACTACAAAAAAAGAAATTTTTTGATGAAATTGAACCAGGCAAATGGCAGGTTAAACAAAATATCAGGGAACTTGTAAGTTTTGGACAACTTAATCTTTTAGACAAAGCGAAAATGAGTATATTACCTACAATGGATGTAATTTTTTGTAGAAATGTGCTAATGTATTTTGATATAAATTCTCGTAAAAAAGTAATTGCAAACTTTTATGATAAATTGATACCAGGCGGTTATTTATTACTTGGTCACGCAGAATCTTTGATAAACATATCAACAGATTTTACAATAAAACATTACAAAAATGATATGGTATACGTAAAGCCAGTAGTTTAAAATTATGGAAAAAAAGAAGATACTTATAATAGATGATTCCCCATTTACACGGAAAATAATCAAAGAAATGATTGAAAGCGAAGAAGATTTAGAAGTCATCGATACCGCAGGTAATGGTCTTGAAGGATTGAAAAAAGTCTTAAAATTAAAACCCGATTTAATAACCCTTGACTTAGAAATGCCCGAAATGGATGGTTTTACCTTGTTAAGATTCATTATGGCTCAGCAACCAACACCTGTTATAATTGTTTCCAGTCTTAACACATCAGAAGATGTTTTCAAAGCCCTTGAATTAGGAGCTATTGATTTTATAGCAAAACCTACGTCAAAGGCATCATACCAGCTTTTAGAGATAAAAAAAGACCTTCTATTTAAAATCAGAGCAGCGCTTAATATAAGACAGAAAAAGCCTTATAAAGACTTAAAAATTCCAAAACCACACACCTCGGTTGATTTTTTTATAGCAATAGGTTCTTCAACAGGTGGTCCACAGGCTATACAAAAAATTCTCACTGCTTTTGATACTCCACTTAATGCCCCAATACTTATAGCACAGCATATGCCAGAAGGTTTTACAAAGGTATTTGCAGAAAGACTAAATAGGATATCCTGTTTCGAAGTATGCGAAGCAGTAGATGACATGGCTTTAGAAAACCAGCATGTATATATAGCCCCTGGTGGATATCATATGGGTATAGCAAAAAAAAATGCAAAATTCTATATAAAACTTGTTAGGAAGAAAGTAAGCGATATTTATGTTCCATCAGTTAATTATTTGTTTAATTCGCTTAAGCCATTTGCAGAAAAGACACTTGCGATTGTATTGACTGGTATGGGCTCAGATGGCAAAGAAGGAGCTATAAATTTAAAAAATGCAGGTGCAGAGATATGGGCGGAATCTCAAGAGACAGCTGTAATTTTTGGTATGCCAAAAGAAGTTATAAATGCTGGTGTTGTAGATAACATTTTAAGTCTCGATGATATCCCTCTTGCGTTAAAAACAAGGTTTAATTTATGATTGCAAAAAAAAATTTTTAAATATATCATTCATAATAAGAGGTTAATATGTCAAAGGATAGAACGGAAGAATTCCTAAGTACTTTTAAAAAAACAGCTGATTTTGTCAAAGAACTGTTACAAGAAAACGAAAAACTAAGGTACCAGGTTGCCAGCCTTCAAGAAGAGATAAAGTCATATAAAGAAAAAGGGGTTGGCATAGATGCCCATGCCCAATGTATAGCAAAAATAGCGGAATTAGAGGCTGAAAAAAGCGAGATACTAAAAAAAATACGGGAAGTCGAAGCGGAAAACAAAAATTTTGCAGAAAAATATATAGAAGTAGAGCAAGAAAACAACAATTTAGCCAATCTTTACATTGCAAGCTACCAGCTGCATTCCACATTAAATTTTAAAGAAGTTGTTCAGATAATAATGGAGATAATAATAAACCTTATTGGTGCAGAAATTTTTGTACTATTTTTACTTGATGAGAAAACCAATGAACTTTCTCCGATTGCAACAGAAGGTATTGAATTAGATCAAGTGACGAATGTAAAACTTGGTAAAGGGATAATCGGGCAATCTGCAAAATCAGGAGAAAACTATTTTAGCGATATAATTCCCATGTTTGATTCCTTTAACCAGGACAATCCCATTGCCTGCATACCATTAAAAATAAAAGAACACACAATTGGCGTTATAGCTATTTATAAGTTACTTGTACAAAAAAGTACATTTAGCGAGTTAGATTATGAACTTTTTACATTGCTTGCAGGTCATGCAGCAACGGCGTTATTTAGCGCAAAATTGTATACTGAATCAGAAAGAAAGCTGTCCACAATACAAGGATTTATTGAGCTTCTGACAAAATAACAAGGAGAATAGTATGGCAAAAATAGAGATTCTCGTTGTGGAAGATTCGCCGACGATGAGGCAATTAATAGTATTTGCATTAAAAAGGTTGAAAGATGTAAATGTAACAGAGGCATCAGATGGTGTTGATGGTTTAAAAAAACTTTCTAACCACAAATTTGACCTTATGATTGCTGATATAAATATGCCAATAATGGATGGACTAAAACTCGTAAGTTTAGTAAGGCAGGACCCAAAATACAACGATATGCCAATTATTATAGTAACCACGGAAGGAGCAGAAGAGGATAGGAAAAGAGGACTTGCCCTTGGAGCTAATGCATATTTAACAAAACCTGTTCAAACAACTCAATTACTATCTACAGTAAAAGAACTTTTAAAACTACAATAAAATGCTCTTGTTTAAAAGAAGAGATAAATGATATTATATAAAAATGAAAAAGTTTCGTTGTAAAAGTTGTTTATATATACATGAAGGGGAAATACCACCAAAGCTTTGTCCCAAATGTGGTGCCCCTAGTGAGCAATTTGAATTAATACCCGAAAACCTTTCTGCGCTAATAGACAGGTCAAGACATACAAATGCGCTTTTAATGAAAACTTACAACATTATAAATGATTTACATGAAGTCTCCATTAAGGGTATAAATGACAACCTTGATTCAAGTTGTTTATACATTTTCAGACAAATAAGTGAGTTTTCACAGATAATGAAAGCAATGATACTTGCAGAAATAAATACCCATACAGAAAAAGGTAAATGGGGTTAAAAAAGGAGGAAACATATGAAATGGCAATGTACAGTTTGTGGTTACATTCATGAGGGTCCAGAGCCACCCGACACATGTCCTGTCTGTGGTGCAGACAAATCACAATTTGTGAAAATCGATTGATATGATAACAAAAGAGATAAAAGAAAGTGTCACACGTTACTTAAAATGGGAAGCGATGAACATATTTAAAAATATGGCTTTATCTGAACATTTAGAGCGTAAAGGATTAAAAAATAGTGCTCGATATATAAAGGCGATAAACCAATCAAGGCTCTATATAATTAGCAAACTATTGAGAAATCTTGAAATACCAGAAAATGATATAGAGACGCTAATCAGCTTAAGAGATGAACTAAAAAATGAGAAAATCACATACTTTACAGAGATAGAAGAGTTAGCAGAAAAAGCTAATTTACCTGGCTGTAAGCAAACGATGTATTTTGGAAAAAAGGTGTTAGAAAATGAACATGAACAATTAGAAAAAGTTATAAATAACACAAAAAATGGCGTAGATATTAATTTTGAGAGCATTTATGTTTGTCCTTTATGTGGTCTAGTAATACTACAAGATATATCAAGATGCCCTTTATGTGGTGCTAATAAAGCCATATTCAGGGAATTTTAATTAAAAAAACAGGGAGGTGATTAAAGATGGCATACTACATAAATGACGACTGTGTTATGTGTGGTAGTTGCAAGGATGAATGTCCAAACCAGGCAATCAGTGAAGGCGATCCAAAATACATAATCGACCCAAACAAATGCGATGATTGTGGTACATGTGCAGAAGTATGTCCAGTTGGTGCGCCACAGCCTATGAAAAAATAATTAAATAGAGCCCGAGAGAAACTCGGGCTTGATTTTTTATTTAAGGATTGATATTAAAAAAAGTGGAAAAAGAAAGCCATTAAAAAGTTAAAATCATTTAATAAATTAATGGTTTGTTTCTAATAAATTGTTGATTTTGGCTCTTTGACATTTAAATTGTGGAACACTTTTATTATTCCTCATGAAACATGGAAAATTTACCTCAGGGTGGTTTATAAGTATTTGATATTAAAAAGCAAAAAATAGGGGGGTGAGGTAGGAATTTAGACCTCATCTAGAAGGGATTGCGACGCTGAGTAGGCTTAAGAGGCAGGCATCTCGAAAGTTGATGTCACATTACAAATAAGACCAGTTCGTAAATAAAAAAGAGAAGGAAGATCTGTTGCAGTGTATAATGAGCCTATTACAAAAAAAATACCAACTGAAGTTGTTTCTTCTAAATCCGGGACAGGCTGCCTGGATTCCTGACCTTGACCAGTACCCCTATGATGTCGCAAAACAATGGATTCAAGAAGGCCTGACAGGTCCCGATTGTAAGCATTTTTTGAAGAAAAATAAAAGGCAATTTCCCTATAGCTGTGCTTGATTAAGACTACAGAAAGGCAATGGGCTCTATAAGCCAGGTGGTCTATCTAAGTGATGAGACATAAGTAAAAATAAAACAAATCATCACGAGATAGATTTGCTGCTTATCAAGCTCTACCAAATATAATCTCCAGAGTCCAACTAATAGTGCAAAATAAAGAAAACACTTTGTCTACTTAAAAGTAGGCAATGCCATATATGATGGAACGATTAAAACAACAGGCACAGGTAAAACAAACTTCTTGCTATCATTAAGGCTTACTAAGTCAAAAAAGATTGAACTAATCAAGACAAAAGGGGAAATTTTAAAAGATGAATTATAAAAAGGCTGAGCCTGTTAGCCCTGTGGGACACATGCAGCGGAGTCCCTCACCCTGCTGTTAAAACTTTAGAGAGCCAGACACTCCCTCATCAAACTGCTGGGAGATTTTCCCATCTTAGTAATACATGCTATTTATAAATTTATAATTGTAGAAATTTAATAAAGAAATTTTGTTACATTAATTTTTTTATTTCCCTAAGTTCGAAACAGGCTTCTTTTGAGAGGATAATAATTTTTCTCAGTAATAGTTTAGTCTAACTATAGAAAGGATTGAGTATTTTTAATGGTTTGTCGGGTAGACCATGTTTGGTGTTAAAAATTTAGAATTCATTATAGAAGGGATTAACACATATTTATAAATAGGGCTTTTTTTGCCATTAAAAGTATAATTTTGTTTTCATTTTTTGGTTGTGGAAGAGTTAGTTTGAATGTTGTTTATATATTGTTCAAACTTCAAACGTTCAACAATGTATTAACTTATTGGTTTTTTTTGTTGAATTTAAAACATTTTTTTGTTATTGTGTTTTAAATGAAGCATGCCAATTTGAAAATTTTAATCTGTTTGCTTGCTTTTCTCGTTTTAGCAAATCCTCTATTAGCAAAAAATGATGGTGCGAAACAGGCTAAGAAGCATTCAAAAATTACGAAAACTGTTAAAAATAAGAAAAGTAAAAATGTGGTTAAAAATGTTGATAATAAGCAGTCATCAAAAATGTTTGTAACTTATAAAATCAAAAAAGGCGATACTCTAGCGAAAATTGCAAAACATTTTAATGTCCCTCTTGATGTTTTGCTTGAGCATAATAAACAACTAAATCCAAAAAATTTAAGAATTGGTGCTATTGTAAAAATTCCTTCTAATAACAATAATATATCTGTTCAAAGCTCAAAAAAATCTTGGGAAAAGGATAATAAGGCAGTATATATCGTTAAAAAAGGGGATACGCTGTACTCAATAGCAAAAAAATATAGTATTAGTGTTGATGAAATTAAAAAACAAAATGAACTTAAAAATAATAATCTAACGATTGGGATGCCTATAGTCTTAAAAAAAGAGTATCTTTCATATAAACCAAAACAAAATAAAAAATCTAATTATTCTCTCTCCGAAAGTAGCGATGTAGTAAATGCAAATGAAGAGGAAGATTATGAGTATAATGAAAATGAGATAAATGCTGCTGAAAGTACAAGTATTGCTGAAAATAAAAATGTAGTAGAAAATTTCGATAAAATTCAGTATACACTTTCTGATAATGATGTAAGAAAGCTAATATCTTCTGCTCTTGACTATATAGGTGCATCATATAAATATGGTGGTAATCAGCCTGCTTCTATTGACTGTTCAGCCTTTGTTAAAAGGGTTTTTAGTCAAGTAAACATACCTTTGCCAAGAACTTCGAGGGAACAATATGAGTTAGGTGTTGAGGTGCCAATTGATAAGCTTGAAGTGGGAGATTTATTATTTTTCAAACGTAAGAAAAGGATTGGACATGTAGGTATTTATATTGGCGATAATATGTTTATTCATGCCGCTAGTAAAGGAAAAGGTGTAATAATATCTTCAATTGACTCACCCTATTTTAAAAAGTCTTTTATAGGTGCTAAAAGGTTGTTTATTAAAGAATCTGAAAAGGCGAATCTTGAAAGAGAAAATCTTAGTTTAGCTGAAAAACCATTGGTAAACTAAACTAACTATCATTGTCCCGCTAATACATATAAATAAATAGTAAAAAAATACGCGTTTTTTGAACATTGTAAGAAAAACAGCCATAACAGGTATCGCAGTAACAGGTCCACCAATTAAAAAAGCTAATGCTGCTCCTTTACTAATACCTTTTTCTACTAATCCATATAATAGTGCTGATGCGGTAATCTGGTTAACGTATATGGGGATTGATATTATTGTTACAAAAAGGATGTTTAGTATACTGCCGCTACTTAAATATTTTCCTACCCATTCTGAAGGGACATATTTTAAAATGAGGATTTCAAAGAATATACCAATAAGTACATACTTGCCAATCCTGATTGTGCCTTCATAGAATTTTGCAAGAAAAACTAAAAACTTGTTTTTTGTTTTTTCTTCAACAACATGGCTCAATTGTTTATGACAGTTACATCTTAGCTCTTCAATGGGGAAGTCGGGGTCATGAAAGTCCATATCGTGAGGTATTTCGTTTAGTTTTAAAATATGATAATGTTGAAAATATTTTTTTTCGATTAAAAGTGTTATGTATCCAGCATATAATCCCATAAATACTGCAGAAAAGGTTTTAGCAAAAGCCCATTCTGTTCCAAGCTCCCATTGGGTTAGTGTATAGCCAGCGGGGCTGAGCAGTGGTGATGTAATTATAAGGCTTATTATAACAGAAAAAGGAACACCTGCAAAAAATAATCCAAGTGAAAGAGGTAGTACTCCACATGCACAAAGAGGACTGATAATACCTAATATTGTTGCTATAACTATAGCATAGGCACTGTATTTGTTAATTGTTTTTTTAATTTTTATGTGCCATTTAAAGGTTCTAATGATTGCCTCTGTAAAAACACCAGCTAAAAAGTAGGGCAATACTGATAAAAATTCTGCAAAGTAATCATTTAAGAAATCAAGGATATGCTTTAGCATTTGCATTATTTTAGCAGAAATTGTGCCAATTTTTTGGCTTTAAATGTAAAATTCTAAATTTATTTTCATATTATTTTGTTGAAGCTTTGACAACTGGCAATTTTTTAACAAACTGGGGCGGGAGGCTTCGAACCTCCAAACTCCAGAGTCAAAGTCTGGTGGCTTTACCAATTCGCCTACGCCCCAATGGTATGACAGATAAAAGTTTTGTAAGTGTTAAATACCAATTTTGTTTTTGATTCAGCTGCTTTTGCTTTTTCAATGTTTTCAAAAATACCAAAAACCGCTGAACCACTACCAGTCATCATTGCAATCTCTGCACCATTTGTCTTAAGAAAGTTTTTTAAATCTATTATAGCAGGAAATTGCCTTTCCGCTATAGCTTCTAAATCATTATGCATTAGGTTTTTTAAGCTATCTAAATCAATATTTGAGTATTTTAGATTACTATGCTCTTCTTTTTTTGTCAATTCTAATTTTACCTGACTGTAAGCCCATGATGTGGATATTGAAAAATCAGGAACTATAAGTAAAAAAAGAAGTTTGGGAAAATTGTTTAAAGTAAAAACTTTTTCTCCAATACCCCTTACAATAGCAGGTTTGTTGTAAATAAAAAAAGGTACATCTGCACCAACATAATTAGCTACTTCTGAAATTTTTTGTTGGTCAAGGTTTATACCAAAATGTTCTGCTATAAATTTTATGAAAAAACCTGCATCACTGCTTCCACCACCAAGCCCACTTCCTGAGGGTATATGCTTGTTAACGACAATTTTTATCGCTGGCATAAAACCAAGCCATGATGATATTAGTTGATATGCTTTATAGATAGTGGTTTTCTCTAAAGAACAGTCTAAAGGTGGATTAAAGATTTGCTCAAGTTTATTTCCGCTAAACTCAATATATATCTCATCTGATATACTAATTGGGACATTTAACATTTCGAGCAGATGGTAACCATTTGGGAGTTTGTCTATAATTTTTAACATAAGGTTTAATTTTGCATTTGCATTTAATACGACCATTAGTCACCTACTACAAATGATTGTGTAAATCCTTCTTTTCTAAGTTTTTCTTTGAATTTTTCTGCATCTAATTGGTTTTTGAAATTACCCACTCTTACTCTATAAAATAACTCATCCTTTTTCTTGAATTCCACAATTTTTACATCTATGGATCTTTTTATAAAATCCTGAGCTAACTTTACTGCATTATCTTTTATTTTGAAAGAAGCAATCTGTACACGGTATGTACCTACACTGTAAGATAGAGGTTTTTGAAATACAAACTTTTGACCTTCATATATAGGAAATCCAAGTGCTTCTATTTCCACAGGGGCAGTGCCTTCTTCGGCAAAGCCGAGTTCTTTTGCTGCTGCATAGGATAAGTCAATAATTCTTCCTTCAACAAAAGGGCCTCTGTCATTTAGTCTTACTATGCTGGTTTTACCATTCTTTAAGTTTCTTACTCTTACATATAATCCAAGTGGTAGGGTTTTGTGGGCAGCTGTATAATCATACATATCGTATATTTCACCTGTTGAGGTGGGCAGTCCATGAAAATCTGCTCCATACCAGGAAGCAATACCTCTTTCTCTGTAAGTGATAGCGTCTTCAGGTTTTATTGGGACATAAGTTTTACCAAATTTTTCGTAAGGCTTCATATAGGCTGGCTCTTTTTCGTAATAGCTATACCAACCAAATTCAGGATAGGATTGGGTACAGGCAGTAATTATTAATAATAATACTAAAAATTTTGTTTTTCCCATAGTCTTTTTGTTTCTTCTGCAAAAATATGGGCAAATCTGATTGGTTCAGGTAAACGATATTTTTTTGTTAATTGTAAGATAATTTTTACAGAACTGTCTATATCAATAAGATTCCCAGGCGAGATAAAAATAGGTTTGACATTAGCTTTTGTGCGTAAAACAGCTCCAACAACCTTTGAATTATGGATAAGATAGCTAAAATCCCCTCTTTTTGCTCCTACTTCATTATAGTTACCAACTAATCTTGATTTTGCACATCCAATAGTTGGCTTTTCTAATAATACTCCTAAATGGGATGCAAAACCTAATCCACGTGGATGAGCAATGCCCTGTCCATCAACTAATACAACATCGTATTTTGAATGTAATTTTCTAATAGCAGAAATAGTTGTGTCGATCTCTCTAAAGGAAAGAAATCCAGGTATGTAGGGAAATTTAACCTCTTTGATTTCAAAGGTTTTATCGACTATTTCTTTTTTATTTGAGTCATAAATTATTGCCATTGATATTATTTTGTTTAGTTTTTTTGAATAACTGGAATCAATGGCAAGCACGTTTTTAACTACCCCTGTGTACGGTTTAATGTGAATTTTATTTTTTAATTCAATCTGAATCGCCTTTAGTTTCTCTAATTCCATATGCCCGGTATCATCTCATTGCAGTGTGAGCACTTGCCATCTTTTATTGCCATGTTTTTTATCTTAAAGCTTGCTCGTTCCACAATTTTTTTATTGCATTTTGGACAGTACGTAGATTCTCCATCACTATCAAATATGTTACCAGTATAGACAAATTTAAGTCCTTCTTCTTTACCAATCTCCCAGGCATTTTTTAGCTTTGAAACAGGGGTTCGTGGAGCATCTGTTAATTTATATGTGGGATAAAAAGCGGTAACATGCCAGGGAACATAATCTCCAAGTTCACTTTTTATAAATTTTGCAATATCTCTTAACTCTTCTTCTCTGTCGTTATAACCAGGTATTATAAGAGTTGTTATTTCTATCCAAATGCCAAGCTTTTTGTATAGCTTTAGGGTTTCAAGAACACCCCTCAATGTCGCCCCACAAATCTTTTTATAAAATTCTTCAGTAAATGCTTTTAAATCTACATTTGCAGCATCTAAGTATGGAGCGATATCTGTTAATGCCTCTTCACCTGTGTAACCATTTGTTACAAATATATTTTTTAATCCTCTTTTTTTCGCTAAAACGGAAGTATCGAAAGCATATTCAAAATAAATAGTTGGTTCCGTGTAAGTATAGGAAATACTTTTACAATGATAGTAAAAAGCATCATTTACTACATCTTCTGGTGGGTAAACTTCTCCTAAAATGATGTCCTCGTCTCTTGGTAATTGCGATATTTCAAAATTTTGGCAGTGGGAACATTTAAAATTACAGCCTACAGTAGCTATAGAGTATGATGATGTACCAGGTAATACATGGAATAAAGGTTTTTTCTCAATTGGGTCTACATTTTTTGCTATGCATCTTTGATAAGTTAATGTAACTAAAGTACCGTCTATGTTTTTTCTCACAGCGCAAATCCCTGTGTGTCCTTCACTTATTATGCAATTATGTCTGCAGAGAAAACATTTAACTTTTTTATTTTCAAGTTTTTGATAATATCTTGCTTCCATAATAAATTACCCCATAACTATTTTTCAAACTGTTGTTTGTAGTCTTGATAAAACATACAACATCCGATGAAAGCAGAAATTATTATCGGACCTAAAAAAATGCCTATTAATCCAAATGCCTTTATCCCACCAAATAAACTGAAAAAGGTCAAAAGTAAATGAAGAGAGAGGTATTGGTGCAGAAATATGGGCCTTACAAAGTTGTCAACAGTACTAATGAAAAAAACACCTACGATGATAACGAGCACACCTTTAAAAACAAAACCCGTTAAAAAGAAATAAATTGCTAAAGGTACCCATACGAGAGCAGTTCCAACTAAAGGAACAAGTGATGTGATAGCGACCAATAAGCCTAATAATAAAGAAGACTTTATGCCGATAAAATAAAATGATATAAAGGCAATAATGCCTTGAACAGCAGCAGTAAGTAAAACACCTATAAATGTGGCATAAACAACCTTTTTAAGCTTATCAGAATAATAGTCTATTTCAGTCTTTGATAAGGGCAAGAGGTTTTTTAAAAGATTACCAAAAGTTTTACCATCTCTTAGAAGAAAAAATGTTGTAAAAAGTGATATTAATAAATTCATCAAATCCAATGGTAAATCGAGAAATATTTTTTCTGCTGCAATGATTATATTGAACCCTAAATTTTTTATTTTATTGATGAGATTTAGCTTTAATTCTGTTAGGTTAATGTTTAATGAGTTTTCCAGATTTTTAAAAATGTTTGTAATGAATTGCATTTCGTAAAGTCTTGTAAAATCTATGTTCATTTCTGTTGGAATCCTTTTTATAAAATCTATAGTTTCTGTAATGATTAGGGATATTATTATGACTCCAGGAATCAAAACTATTAGAACAATTATTGCAATTGTTATACTGGCAGATAGAGTTTCTCTATATTTTGTAAGAGAAAGTATTTTTTTGTAAAGAGGTGAAAAAATTATGGTAAGTATACCAGCCCAAAGTATTGGGTATATAAAGGGCTTAATGACTAAGTAAATCAGATAAAAAAGTAGTAAGTAAAGACCCCAAAGAAAAATTAAACCGATTGGTTGAGAGTTATTCATAAACTAATTTTATCCTTTATTTTTAAAAAGTTCAAAATTTATATTTTTTAAAACGGGATTGAATGCAGAGATCTCTTTTTCTTGTTTAATATCCCCATCCTGTTTAAGATTATCCTCTTCTTTTATGTCATTACCTCTGTAAAGCTGTCTTTCAAAAGCTTTTACTATTGAAGTCCATTCACCATTTTGTGTGTCTTTTTCTAAAGCTAAGTAGAACCCGTTTACTTTTGCATCTAAATTATCAATATGATGAATTATAAGGGCTTCTAAAGTTTTTGGTCTTTTAGGTGAACCAAATTCGTATTCACCGTGATGGCTAATTAATATATGTCGTAAGAAATTTAAAGTTTTTTGTGGAAAGTTCTCTATAGTGTATGCTTTTTTTAGTATTAATTCATCCCCTAAAATGATGTGTCCAAGCAATTTACCTTCCGTTGTATATGTTGTGATGTATGAAAAGGATAGCTCATAAATTTTACCAATATCATGAAGAGCAGCTGAAATCAATAGTAAATCCCTATTTAGTTTATCTTTGTAAAATTTGTACATAAAGTTGGCTATTTTTACGACATTAAGAGAGTGTTCAAGTAGTCCACCACGATAGGCATGATGTAGACTTTTTGCAGCAGGATAGTTTTTAAACTTATTTACGATATCCTGGTCTTCAATAAAGATTTTATGAAAAAGATTTTTAAGATAGGGGTCTTCTATTGTATTCATGATATTGATGAATTCGTTCCATAGTTTTTCTATATCAAGACCTGAGTCAGGAATAAAATGTTCTATTATAACTTCTTTTTCTAAAGCCTTTCTTATATCGTTTATTACAAGCTGGTATGAGCCTTGATACATCTGAATGGTGCCTTTTATAAAGACAAAATCGTCTCTATCGAAGAGATTGTTAAAATAATCAACTCTGTCCCAGATTTTGCCATCAACTACTCCTGTTTTATCAGACAGTTTCAAAGACAAATAATTTTTTCCAGTTTTTCCTATACCTATCAATTTTTCAGAAACGTAGAAAACACTTTCTACATGTTCGTTTTCTTTAAAATCTGAAATAAATTTTTTTGTCATATTGTCACCTTTCCTTTAATTTTTTCTGCAATTATTAGTCCATCAGTAGCAGAAGTTATAATGCCTCCTGCATAACCCGCACCTTCCCCACAGGGATAGAGATTTTTTGTATTTATAGACATACCGTCTACTCCACGTGTTATTCTAACAGGTGTAGATGTGCGTGTCTCAGGTGCTAAAAGTAATGTATTTTCTGAAATAATACCCTTCATTTTACTGTCAAATATCTTTAAAGCTCTTTTGAAAAAATGCTTCCAGTTATTATAAAACTCCCATATTGGATAGGACTTTACACCAAAGGGATAGGTAGTTTTGCATAAAGGTATTTTAACTGTTTCGTTAATAAAATCTATAGTTGTTATTGCTGGAGCGGTATAATCACTACCACCTGCTTTGAATGCTTCTTCTTCAATACGCTTCTGCAATTCTATGCCTCCAAAGACTTTATTATTCCATATTTCAGGTTTTAATGAAATTACTACCGCAGCATTCCCAAAAGTTCCATTTCTCTTATAATAACTCATCCCATTTAATACAAGAAGCCCTTTTTTTGAACAGGCTGGAACAATTTCACCACCAGGACACATGCAAAAGGTGTAAACTGAAAGGCCAACATTTTTAAAATGTGTGTTAAGATAAAACTCAGCTGGTGGAAGTTTAGAGTAGTGTTTACCATATTGTATCAGATTTATAAGTTTTTGTGGCAATTCTATACGGTATCCCATAGCAAAGCCTTTAGGTTCCATGTAAACACCTTGTGAATAAAGGGCATCGTAAGTATCTCTTGCACTATATCCTGTGGCAAGTATCAAGGCATCACAAAAAAGCTCCCTTTTTGAAGTAACAATGCCCTTAACAGCTCTATCTTTGCTAATGATTAGTTTTTCAAAACGTTCGTTATATAGTATTTCAACACCTAATTGAAGCAATTTTTTCCTTAAGTTTATGATAACCTTTCTTAACTTATCTGTTCCAATATGTGGGTTTGAAATATATCTTATTTCTTCTGGGGCGCCTGCTTTTATTAATTCATCATAAATAAAATTGTGATAAGGATTTTTAGTTCTTGTAGTTAGTTTGCCATCAGAAAATGTTCCAGCTCCTCCTTCGCCAAACTGTATGTTTGATTCTTCATCGAGAACTCTTGTATTGAAAAATGCCTTAACGTCCTTTATTCTATCTTCAATTTTTTTTCCTCTTTCAATGATAATACATTTTGCACCACTTAAAGCCAGTCTAAGTGCTGAGAAAATACCTGCTGGTCCCATCCCTACTATGATAACTTTTGTATTATTTAAGCCTTTAAGGATTATTTCAGGTGGTTTTTCTATATTAATGGTCTTAACTAAACTTTTATTTTTAATTGTTGTATCACAATCAAAAACAATTCTATAAAACCATCGGATATTTGTTTTATCACGTGCATCAAGGGATTTTTTTTCAATAGAAATATTTTTTAAGGATTTTTGAGGGATGCCCAGTTTTTTACTTAAGACAATGGTTATATCTTTTAAATCTGATAGATCTTTTTTGTGATAAAAATTTATGCTATACATTGATACAGCGCATTGGTATTTGGATGTTAAAAACTATAGAACCGTCCATATCTTGTATTTGGATTTTTCCACCCATATCTTTTAATATAACAATAGCTTTTGTTAGTTCTAATCCGTCTGGTTCATTCTTTGTTGGGTCAAAAAAACGTAATTTATTTTCACAAAATTCCTTTATATCTTCTATTTTTATTTCCATTATATATTCTTGCTGGTGAAGGTATAAATTGATAAAAATTTTCCCTCCATAGTTTATGCAATCAATTGTTTTTGAAAGGAGGTAATTTAAAAAAAGAATAAAAGACCATCGATTGCCATAATATAAAGGGATATTATTCTCCATGTTTGTTTTTATGTATATGTTTTTTTGTTTGATTTCTTTTTTGAGATCATGAAGTACTTTTTTTATGGCATTCTTTAATGAAAAATTTTCGTTTACTATACCTCTTTCTGGTTTTTTTAGGATGTTCAAGGTTTCTTTTATCTCTAATGATTTTCTTTTTATGGTGTTTATAAACTTTTCCTTTTCGGCTTCTCCAATATATCCTTTTTCAAATAGCTCTGTATAGTTAATGATAGTCTGAATGGAGTTTTTTATTTTATGAGACAGGTTATTTAGCAAAAGTTTAAAGCTATTTGCTTTTTCAGTAAAGATAAGGTCTTGAAGTTCAAAAGCATTTATTTTTTCGGTAGTATCTATGTATATAGGTTCTTTTTTAACACAATTGTTGATTAAAAAATTCTTTAGTTTAATTATTTTACTTATGCTTTCTACAATGCTATCTATACTAAAAGGTTTTTTGATAAAATCTACAATGTTATCAGGATATGTATCAATGAATTGTTCGGCATCAGATGCTGTGAAAAATATAATGGGTATCTTTATACCTTTTTCAAGAAGTATTTTGGTTATTTCAAGTCCATCAACTTCAGGTAAATAATAATCAAGCAGGATAATATCAGCATCTATGCCTTTGCTCATTAATTTTTGTAAATCATTGTAATTATAACAGAAATCAACTGAAAACCCTTTATTTTCCAGGGCTATTTTTAAAAGCTTTACAATCTCAATATCGTCGTCAATAATAAGGACTTTCTTCTTCAAGGCACATCTACTTAAAGTATATGGTTAAATCTTTTAGTAGTTTATTTATGGCTTCACTTTTTGCATTTATTTCTATAAAGAGATTTGTCATAAAATTATTTATATCATTAAACATATTGACTATGTTTTTAATTTTATGTGACTCTTCATCACCTGCTTTAACAACCTGTCTTGCTAAACTACTTATCTCATCATTGGCAAGAACAATCTGTTTACTGCCTTTTTCTTGTTCTTCAGAAGCAGTGGATATATGTTTTGAAGCTTCTCTGATTTCTTCGATAGCTTTAGAAATGTAGCTTACACCTGTAAGCTGTTCTGTTACAGCTTTTTCAATCTTTTCATTGATGTCTTTAGAATTAATAGCACCTTGTTGAAGTTGGTTATATAAGGTTTTTGACTTTGATGCCATACCAATACCTTGGTCAAGCATTGAGTATGTTTTGTTTATCACTGCTAACACTTCTTCAGCATCTCTTTTTAATTCATCAACTATTGTTTTGATTTCTTGTGCTGAAAATTTGGTCTTTTCAGATAGAGATTTTATTTCATTTGCTACTACGAAAAAGGGCTTCCCAAATTCTCCAGCTTGAGAAGCTATAATTGAAGCGTTTAGGGAAAGTAAGTTTGTTTGGTCTGTTATTGTAGTGATTGTCAGAACAATTTGATAAACACCTTGAATTGTGTTACTAAATTTTTCGAAAACTTGTCTTGAAACATTAAGGGTATTCCTAATATTATCAATAAAATCATAAATGTCGTTTACTATAGTATTACCTTCATTAGCAGCATCACTTAAGTTTATACTGATTTCTAAGCTTTCCTTTGAGCTATTAGCAATTTGTTGAGCTAATTCTCTCATCTCGAAGGCTGTAGTAGCAAGTTGTTCTGCAGATTTATAAAGTTCTTTTATGGCATTGGATGTTTCAGTAATTGATGCATGTATTTGAGTGGTTGAGGCAATGCTACTTTCCAAAAAATGGAAAAGGTTGTGCATATTTTCTGTAAGTAATGAGTAATTTGAATTAATTTCAGAGATGGTATTATAGAAAAGGTTAAAAATTTCTATTTGTTTTGTTTTTTGTTCGAGAATTGTATTAAAGGTTTTCTCCAATTCATTGGAAAGCTGATTTATGCTTTGTATAAAATATAGGTTCGTTATTGCCTGTGATACTTGTTGGGCAAGTAAGGTTAGAACTGCAAGTTCATCTTCTGAAGCGATTTTTTTCTTGTATTTATTGTCGACATTTATAACTCCTATAGGTTTTTCCAGTCTATGAAAAGGTAAACAAAAGAAAGATATAGTCCTAAAAGACTCTATTGTATTATAAGGTGGCTGGAGGATAAAATCATCGGGATAATCATGGATGTTTTTTACTAGATATATTTTGTTTTCATGAATTGCTCTATAAAGAAGCCCACCTTCAGGCGTGTTAGGTACCCATATTTTTTCAATTGGGTCTTTTGTACCATAAGTTACAACACATTTAATTTTACCTTCTTTTTCATCAACTAATAGAATATTAACTCTATCAAATTCAAGGATTTCGTATGCGCATTTGCCTACTTCATTGAGAATGTCATATATATTTAAAGCGGATTGAATACGTTTGCTTGCTTCAAGAAGCCTATTTGTCTTAATACTTAAATTTTCTAATGTTTGTCTATATTCTAGTTCTCTTTTTTGTATGGCTTCTTTGTTGTTTTCTAATGCTCTATTTTGTTCTAAAAGCTTGTCCCTTGCATTCCCAATTATGTAACCTAAGCTACCTAAAACAATAATTGATGTTGAAAAATAAAACATTAAGGACAAGTTATAATTAGTAGAAAAAAAGTTTGTTAAATATCCAGCTATACTCTCTCCTGGTGTTCGAAAAGTAAGGATTGATATTAATAACCATCCGACAGGCGCACAAACACCTGCGATTATGCCTACAAATGAATATTTAGTCCTTTGTTTAGTAAACTTAATTTTCATTCAGCCTTAGGTTTTATTACAAGTACTGGGCAATTTGCTTTTTTTACCACCTTTTCTGCGGTACTACCAAAAATCATTTTTTCTATGCCTTTTTTCCCTTGGCTTCCTATAATTATAAGATCAATCTCTTTATCTATTGCAAATTTAACAATTTCATCAGCTGGAATACCAAAGACAATCATTGTTTCTGCATTTGGTATGTCATTGATTTTTGTTTCTTTAACTTCATTCATAAGCTTTTTTGCGCCTGACTCTATTTCTGTTCTAATCTTATCAAAAGATATGTGTGGTACATAAAAACCAGTATAATCAGCAGGTTCATAAATTATGTGTAGTACATAAAGTTTTGCATTATATGTTTTTGCGATATTTTTTGCATATTCCAAAGCTTGGTAAGAATACTCAGAAAAGTCAATAGGACAAAGAATTTTTTTAAAGTTCATTGAATACCTCCCTTTCAAATTTCTGTATTTTTAAGTTCTTGTGCTGCAACTTCAGGAAAAATGGGGTTAAAGTAAAAGCCTGTACCCCATTCGAGTCCTGACATACGATAGAGCCTTGGTGATATTTCTATATGCCAGTGATAGTCATATATTATTGTACTCCAGTAGCCAGGTCTATTAACCATATTCGGTGCAGTATGTATAACTATTGTGTAAGGTGGCACAGATAGTAGTTTTGCTAATTTTTTTAATGCCTTAATTAAAGTTTCTGTCAAATCATTTATTTCTGCAGGATTTAGTTCTTCAAAAAGATGGTTATGTTTTTTTGGTAAAATAAACATTTCGTATGGTGATAAGGCTGCGAAAGGACTTATAACAATCATGTGCTCTGTTTCAAAAATGGTTCTTTCTTTCATCCTTATTTCTTGCTTTATTATATCACAGTAAAGACATCTTTCTTTGTCGTTGTAATAATCTTTAGCTTGCATAAGTTCATCTTTCACTTTTCTTGGTGTTATTGGGGTTCCAAGTAGCTGGGAATGGGTGTGTTCCATACTTCCAAATGTACCCAAACCAAAATTCTTAAAGATAGTGATATATTTTAGACGCGAATCTTTTTTTAAAGTTGTAATGCGTTCTTTATAACACCACAGTACATCCCTTACTTGATTAAAGGAAAGTTCTTCTAATTGGGTTACATGTTTTGGAGTTTCAACAATAATCTCGTGTATTCCAAAGCCTGTTGTTACATCATACATACCTATGGGATGTCTATCAAGTTCTTCATTAGGTTGTAAAACTGCACCTTTATTTTCGAAAACCCTTACCCACCAACCTGGTGTGTTTGGCTGTGTGCCTGCGTGTCTATATGCTACAGATTCGCTCGGAGTTTCCATCTCATTTCCTTCACAAAAACTACATCTTTCACACTTTGGTTTTTCATAATGTCTTTCTTTCCAGAATTCGAAGATTTTATCTCTTAGTGCAGAATTGAAAACTACCCAATGTCCTGTAAAAGGGTCTTTGCGTATTTCTTTCATAGTCCACTCTCAATTTTTTTTAGTAAACTAAAAATATCTTCTAAAAGTACAGGCTTATTCAGATACTCATAGGCACCTAATGAGATGATATCGAAATAGTTTTGGCAGTCACCATAGGCGGTCATCATTATAAAAATAGCATAATTGTTTGTTTGTTTACAATATTTTAAGAGTTCTTCACCATCCATTTCTGGCATTTTTAAATCTGAAAATATCACATCTATTTTTTCTTTATTTAGAATTTTTTTTGCTTCTACGCCATTCCCGGCTTCAAAAACTGTATAACCTTCTTTTCGAAGATATTGAACTATGCCCCATCTTGCATCAATTTCATCTTCAACAACAAGTATTTTTTCCACTTTCATAAAGGTAGTTTACTTTTTAGTCTATAAATTGTCAACATCATCTATACTAATTTTCGATAACATCTCCTTTAATAGTTCCTGGAGTATTTTTGGGTTAGCCTTACCCGAAGTTTTTTTCATAACCTGCCCTATAAAAAATGCAAACAGTTTATCCTTACCTGTAAGATACTCTTTTAGTTCCTTTTTGTTATTTTTAAGGACTTCTTGAATAATTGTTTTTAGTTCATTTGTGTCGCTTATCTGTATTAAACCCAATTCTTCCATTAGTAAAGATGGATTTTTTCCCGTTTCTATCACTTTTGGTAGTAAAGCCTTTGCACCATTGTAGTTAAGTTTGTTTTCATCAAGCAGTTTAAAAATTTCAACTATGTGCTCTGGTTTCAATTTTGTGTCAGTGATAGCGCATTTTCTTTCATTGAGTTCTTTTTGTATTTCTGTCATTACAAAGTTACTTATTGTTTTTGGGTTATTATAAAGCTTTACGCATGACTCATAAAAATCAGCAAGTGACCTATCAGTAGTCAGTATCTCCACATCATATTCGGGCAGGTTATATAATTTCATGAACCTTTTCCGTTTTTCATAGGGAAGTTCAGGTAGTTTAGTTTTTATATCTTCAATATATGCATCATCAAGAAAAACAGGCATAAGGTCAGGTTCAGGAAAATATCGGTAATCATGGGCTTCTTCTTTGCTTCTCATAGATATTGTGATACCTTTGGATGAGTCAAAGAGCCTTGTTTCCTGTATAACTGTACCACCTGATTCAATAATATCAATTTGCCTTTCGATTTCAAATTCAAGGGCTTTCTGTATAAATCTAAAGGAGTTAATATTTTTAAGTTCCGTCTTTGTCCCAAATTTAGTTTCACCCTTTCTTCTAACAGAGACGTTGGCATCACATCTAAAACTGCCTTCTTCCATGTTACCGTCACATATGCCTAAATATAGTAGAATCTGTCTTAGTTCTTTTAAATAGGAAACGGCTTCTTCGGGAGTTCTCATGTCTGGCTCACTTACAATCTCAAGTAAAGGGGTACCTGTTCTATTTAAATCTACAAGGCTAAAGGCACCTTCATGAATAAGCTTTCCTGCATCTTCTTCCATATGGATTCTTGTAATACCTATTTTCTTTTCGCCATCCTTAGTTTTTATAATGATATATCCATTACTGCAAATAGGTAGTTCGTATTGTGAAATTTGGTAACCCTTTGGTAAATCTGGGTAAAAATAGTTTTTTCTTGCAAAATAGCTATTTTTGTTAATTGTACAGTTTGTTGCAAGACCAAGCATTATAGCAAATTCAACAACTTTCTTATTTAATACAGGTAAAACACCTGGTAACCCCAAACATACAGGGCAGGTTTGTGAGTTTGGTGTTGCACCAAACTCAGTGGAACAACCACAAAAAATCTTTGACTTAGTTAAAAGCTGAGCGTGAACTTCAAGACCTATGACTGCTTCGAACTCCATTTTTTAGTCCTCCTCGAAGGGGCAGTATTTAAAACCACCAATGTTTTGCTCAAATGCGTAAGAAAGATTAAGAATTTTTTGTTCTTCAAGGTAGTTACCAATAATTTGCATCCCTATTGGCAGTCCCTTTTTATCAAAGCCACAAGGGATAGAAATTGAAGGGATACCTGCTAAATTTACATTAATAGTAAAAATATCGGAAAGATACATTTGAATGGGGTCTGAAGTTTTTTCGCCAAGTTTAAAAGCTGTTGTTGGTGATGTGGGACACAAAATCGCATCAACTTCTTCAAAGGCTTTTAAAAAGTCATTTTTTATCAATGTTCTAACTTTACTCGCCCTTTTATAGTAAGCATCGTAGTAACCTGATGCGAGTGAGAATGTACCAAGCATTATTCTCCTTTTTACCTCTTCTCCAAAGCCTTCTTTTTTTGTTTTTATATATAAACTTTTTAAATCCTTAATATTTTCTGCTCTATAACCGTATTTAACACCATCATAACGAGCTAAATTTGAACTTGCTTCTGCTGTTGCTATCAAGTAATAGACTGCTATACCATAGGATGTATGGGGTAGGCTGATTTCTTTTATCTCTGCTCCTAAGTCTTTGAAAATATTTATTGCGTTTTTTATGTTTTTTACAATATCTTCTTCCACACCTTCTATAAAATACTCCTTTGGGATACCGATTTTTAAACCTTTTATATCTTTTTTGAGATTTTTTTGGTAAGGTGGGACATCTACATTAATTGAAGTTGAGTCTTTAGGATCATATCCTGAAATACATTCAAGTAAAAGGGCGCAATCTTCTATATTTCTTGAGAAGGGTCCAATCTGGTCTAAGGAAGAGCCAAAAGCAATAAGTCCATATCTGCTAACTCTACCATAGGTTGGTTTTAAACCTACAACACCGCATAATGCTGCAGGCTGTCTGATGGAACCACCTGTATCACTTCCTAAAGCAGCTGGTGCTTGTTTAGCAGAAATTGTAACAGCAGAGCCACCACTGCTTCCTCCTGGTATTCTTTCCCAGTCCCAGGGATTCCTTACAGGCCCAAAAAATGATGTTTCATTAGAGGAACCCATTGCAAACTCATCCATATTAGTTTTACCAAAGATAATAGCTCCTTCTACCTTTAGCTTTTCTATGACAGTTGCATCATAGGGTGGAATAAAATTGTAAAGTATTTTGGATGCACATGTTGTTTTGATACCTTTTGTGCATATGTTGTCTTTTATTGCTATAGGTATGCCTATTAGTTTTCCACTAAATCCCTTTTCTAATTTCTTTTCTAACTCTTTTACCTGTTCAATAATATTTTCTTCATCAAAGGTAATAAAAGCATTTGTTTTTTCCTGATACTTTTTTGCCTGTTTTATGTATAACTCCACTATTTCTTTTGGTTTGATATCTTTTTTTTCAATAAGTGCTTTTAATTGTGTGATAGATAGTTTTAATAAACTCATAATTTTACTCCACCACCCTTGGTACTCGAAAGAAACTCTCCTTTTTGTCAGGTGCGTTTTTAAGTATTTCTGATAACTCAAGAGATGGTTGTACTATATCTTCTCTCATAGTGTTTTTATTAATGTTTACGTGGTATGTGGGGGGGACATTATCTACGTTCAACTCTTTTAATTGTTCTACATATTCAAGTATCCGTTGAAACTTTTTTGTAAAATCATCAAGTTCATCTTCATCAAACTCCAATCGAGCTAAGCTTGCAATATATTTGACCAGTTCTTTGTTGATTTCTACCACCTTGTACCTCCTTTGATAATGTGAATATAATACAAAATTATGTCGGTATTGACAAAAAAAAAATAATATGCTTGAATATTTTCACATAGCCGGAGTGGTGGAACAGGCAGACGCGCTGGACTCAAAATCCAGTGAGGGCAACCTCGTGCGAGTTCGATTCTCGCCTCCGGCACTTAATAATTTAGACGGTACATGTTTAGTAAAGCCTTTCTCGCTCCTTCAATCGTTTCTAATTGCACATCAATCTCATTGTTCTCTTCTAAAAGCGCAATGTAAATATCTTCTATTTTAGTAAGCTTCATATTTGGACACACCAGTCTTTCTGATGCAAGAATAAAAGTTTTTTGAGGGTTTTCTTTTTTCAATCTATGGAGAATACCCATTTCAGTCCCGATTATGAACAAATCGGCAGGATCTTTACTGCAGAAATTTATAATACCAGAAGTGCTAAGAGCTTTATCAGCAATATCAACAACTTCTGGTTTACATTCAGGATGTACAAGTATTTTAGCATTTGGGTATAATGCTTTTTTTTCTTCTATGTCCTTAACTTCAAGCCGTTCATGGGTTGGACAAAAACCTTGCCAGGGGAGTATATTTTTTTTCACAAAGCGCGAGACGTAATGGGCTAAATTCCTGTCAGGTACAAAAATAATGTTATTTGACTCAATATTTTTTATAACATTAATTGCATTTGAAGAGGTACAACAACTATCACTTATTGCTTTTACTGATGCTGAAGAGTTTACGTAAGTTACAACTAAATAATTTGGATATTCATCTTTTAATTCTTTAAGTGCTTCCACGGTAACCATATCTGCCATTGGGCATCCTGCATCCATACGGGGAAGGATAACTTTTTTTTCAGGTGAGAGAATCTTTGCTGTTTCTGCCATAAAATGGACACCGCAAAAGATAATAATTTTTGCATCTGTATCTTTTGCCTTTGTACTTAATTCTAAGGAGTCGCCAACAAAGTCAGCAATATCTTGCACTTCAGGTCTTTGATAGTTATGGGCAAGGATAATTGCTTTTTTTTCTTTTTTTAATTTTTCGATTGCCTTTATTAGTTTATTCTCTTCCATAAGCCTTATCCAAAGTAAGTATTGTCTTTTTAATGTAGCATATATCAAAACCTTGTCAACAATTTTTATCTGTTTTTTTGGAGTATTTTTGTTATAATATTATTAAAAAGGAGGGGTTATGATTACAAAAGATATGACTTTTCAAGAAGTAGTAAGACAATATCCACAAACAATTCAGGTTTTTGTGAAATATGGTTTAGGTTGTATAGGGTGTCATGCTGCTCAATTTGAAAACATAGAACAGGGTGCAATGGTTCACGGTATTAATGTTGACCAGCTCATAAAAGAATTAAACGAAGCAGCAGGACTCGTTAAATAGTTTTACTTTAATATTTTATTGATAATTTCTTCAATTTTTTTAGCTGATATTTCTATTGTCTTTTTCCCTTTATAAGGCGATGCCTTAGTGGGGTCTCCCCATACCCCACTTTCCCAGTATTTTAATTTATTTGCTGTAATTTCTCCTGGAAAAAAATAGGTTCATCAAACTTAAGCTTTTCTTTGGGTTTTTTAACAAGGGTTTTGTCTATATACATCATTCTTGATGTTTCAATCTCTCCAGCATGGGAATCGTTTTTTGTTTCTATGATACCTTTTAAATCGTCTTTTATAAGTTCAAGTTCTGAGTAAACAAAAACTCTTACGTTTTTATACTTCTTTACAAAAATTTCACCGGCTTCTATAAGTGAATACATATGTAACTTTCCTGCATGGCCTGATATAAGGTAAAAGTATTTAACCCCCTGCTTTTTAAAGCCTTCAAGTAAGTCTATAACTAAAAACCTTAATGTTTGGGGGCTAATACCAACTGTTCCAGGATGTTCTTCTGTACTTCTGCAAACACCATAGTGAACTGATGGTGCAATAAATAGGGAGATTTTTTTCTCTACCAATTTAAGGATTTCCATTATTTGGATAGTGTCAGTTGAAAGGGGTAAATGAGGGCCATGTTCCTCTACAGACCCAAAGGGAATTATTATGATTGGGTATTTTTTTACAAGTTTGATAAGTTCATCCTTTGTTATTTTTTCAATAAACTTTTTTCACCAATGTATTTTAGAATATCTTTTCTACCCTCTTTGGTAAGAGCTGAAAAGTAAAATGGTTCAAGTGTTGAGTATTTTTCTCTTGCTTTAAAAAGCTCATTTTTGTTTAATTTGTCAATCTTTGTGAAAACAATCTTGTAGTTTTTTTTTAAGCTTTTTAACCAATCCATGAGCATTATTTCTTCATCTTCAATGCCCCTTCTAATGTCGGTTAGTATGAACACAGTATTCAGCCTTTTTGAGTGTGTTATGTAATGTTCTATAAGTTTTTGCCAGTGAAGCATTGCTTCGATAGGAACTTTTGCATAACCATATCCCGGAAAGTCAGCAATAACATATTTGTCTTCAATTTTAAATAAGTTTATTGTTTTTGTTTTACCTGGCATTTTGCTCACCTTTGCAATGTTACACATATAAAGTGTATTGATTAGTGAAGATTTTCCAGCATTTGATCTGCCAGCAAAGGCGAATTCAACGAATCCAGTGTCTTTATAATCTTTTGGGTTGTAAAGGCATTTTAAAAGTTCTACCTTCATAGAGCAACTTTTTTAATAACGCCATCATTTTTTAAGTAAAGTAGTTCTTTTTTAATAATGTCTATATCAAAGGCCTTTAAGTTTTCAGAAAGCTCGTAAGTCGCTACCTCATCCAATCCTTCTAAGTTATAGATTTTGATAAAAAACTTATAGTAAGTCCCTGCAAGTGGTACATCTTCCTCTTCTTCAGTATATAATGCTATTGTGCCTGGTTTAACTTTAAAGATTGAACTTGTTATTTGTAATGTTTTTTGTAAAGAGCCATCTTTGTAGATAAAAAGCCCCTTTTCATTGCCTATTAAAACTAATCCATTGTTATAAAAATAAACATATTGTGCTTCTTCTGGCATTGATATGGTTTTTAGTTTATCTGTAAATATCTTTTTGGTAAGTGGGTCAAAGTAACCATTAAAGCCAGGTACTTTGTAGCCAATAATTTTCTTTATTTTATCCTCTTCCAAAATTGTGGTTTTACCTTTTTCATCCCAGATATAGATAATACCATTTTCTTCAAATGCATAAACAGGTTTTTCTGTTAATGTGTGTGTAAAACTTTTGTTATCACAATCTGCACAGTATATCTGTAATCCATCAACAACATAAATTTTACCTGTTTTTGAATGTTTTGTAATAAAGGTGTTAGTTGATGCAATGGGCTTTGTTTTTATAGTTTCAAGAGCTGAGGTAGGTTTTTGTGTTGACTCTTTTATAGTTGCAACACTTACTGGCATTTGTATTGTGCTATCAATGCTGATATTGCCTATGGTGATAATTCTTTCTGTTGGAGAAAGGGTTGCTTTATAGCCAAAGTAGTCCTTTTTAATTTTCTGTATAGAGAGCTTTACTAATACTTTAGGATCAGATTTATCAAGAATTACTAAATCTTTTTCTTTTAGCAAATAAGTTAAAAGAGGTGTTATATCATCGTTGGAAGTTACAAGTAGATAAAGCTTGTTTAACCCCATTATGACAGATTGTTGTGGTATTGCTTTGAGTCTTTTTATGATAAAAACTTTTATATATTTTCCTTTAATGCTTTCTACTTCACCATATGCTACATCTTCATATAGTTCAGGTGGTATATTGGATGACATATCGGGTTTTCCTTTTATAACCACAAAACTACCAGTAGAAAAACTACCTTCAGTAATTTCCCCAAAGGCAAAATCCTGTGTATAGCCAAAGAGATTAGCTTTGCCATTTGTGGAAAAGAAGATTGTTTTTAAATCCTTTATAAACTCCTGGTATGTAGCAGTGTAGGCTATTTGTCCTATAAATATAAAACATATCGATATAATTATGGTTTTTATTTTCATAACACTACTCCTCTAGCCCTAATTGTTTTTTATACCATTCTTCATAATATCTTGTGTAAGCCCCGCTTTTAATTCTTTCCCACCACCTTCTATTTTCAATGTACCATTTAATTGTTTCTTCTAACGCTTCTTCAAAGGTATAGGCAGGCTTATATCCCAATTCCTTCGTAATTTTTGTTGCATCTATAGCATATCTTCTATCGTGGCCAGGCCTGTCAGCAACAAATTTTATTAATGAGTGAGGTTTGTTCATTATATCAAGAATCTTTTTTACAAGCTCAATATTTGTAAGTTCGTGAGATGCACCAATATTATATACCTCTCCAATTTTACCTTTTTGCCAAACAAGTTCAATTCCTCTTATGTGGTCTATAACATATATCCAATCCCGTACATTTTTGCCATCACCATATACAGGTATTGGTTTATCTTCAAGTGCATTTGTGATGACAAGTGGTATAAGTTTTTCTGGGAACTGGTAAGGTCCATAGTTATTACAGCAACGAGTTATTATAGCAGGGAACCCATAGGTCTTGTAATATGCTCTTACCATTAAATCTCCACCTGCTTTACTTGCTGCATAGGGGCTGTTGGGCTGGATTTTTGATTCTTCTGTGAAAAAGCCTTCTTCACCTAAACTTCCATATACTTCATCTGTCGAGATTTGTATAAAGAGAGAGATTTCATGTTCTTTTGAGGCATTTAAAAGGTTGCAAACACCCATAAAATTTGTTTCTGCAAAAGCTAAAGGATTTAGTATACTCTTATCTACGTGAGATTCTGCAGCGAAGTTAATTACCCATTTGAACTTATATTTGTTGAAAATATAGTCTACTTCTTCTTTAGAAACGATGTTACCTTTTATGAAAATATAGTTTGATTTTCCTTCACAATCAGTTAGGTTTTCAAGATTACCTGCATAGGTAAGGGCATCAAAATTTACAATCAAAATATTTGGATAATTGTTAACCATATATCTTATGAAGTTTGAGCCTATAAAACCAGCTCCTCCTGTTACTAACATTGCATCCATATATTGCTCCTTATATATTTTGTTTTATCTCTCCTAACCCATAAAGGTTGAGATTAAATAGTATCAAATATTCTGTTGGCAATGTTCTTCTAACAAAATTAAGTGTTAAGCTATAGCAATTTTTTTTCATTTCAGATCCTATGGACACTTCTCTTACATACCCATTTAAAATGTCGTATCTTAACTTACCTATAAATGCCAACTGCTCAGCTATTTTCTGCCATATATCAAAGGAAATGAACTCACTCAGTTTATACTGGAAATTATATGATAATGAAATTTTTGTAAAATCGCTATTATAATTTGCTCCAATAATGGCTTTTGAAACCCTGCCTGAAGTGTGGCTATAATCAGCTTCTGAAAATAGGGAAAACGCTTTTTTTGTATATCTAACAGTGAGGTTAAGATTAGAAAATGGTGAATCTTGCTCTCTATCTGTTAAAACATAGGATTGAGATAGCAAGATATAGAAAAATTGTTTAAATGTTGCCATATCATACCATTTTTCTTCAAAGTTTAAGGTAATTTTTTTAGATTTTTCAAAGATATCCTTAACATCAAGGATTTTTACAGCATCTTCCGCAAATAAAAGGGGTATGGTTAAAATAGATTTGAAGGTATTCAAAACGATGTATTTTTCATTGATTATATAACCTTTGTCAAACAAAGCTGATGGTATGAATGTTATACTACCTTTGTTTGAAAACTCTCCTTTTTCAATGCTCCTTGAATATGCATTATATTTTATTGTTGTGTCCATACCTATATTTAGATTGGGAAAATTTTGGATAAGAAAGTTTGTTCCATTTATTGAAGCTCGCAGATGTTGTTCATTCTGGTTATCATTAAAACCTGTTAGAGATAAATTGTAGTTATATAAAAAGCCCTTGTAGTTTTGTATCAGTCCATGCTTTTGTGCTTCTATTTTCCGATAGGCGGATGAATTGTCAAGTATCAATGCCCTTTTGGTAAGCAAAAGGTCTGCTTCTAGTATTTCTTGGTCTATTCTTTTTTCAATAAATGCAGTGCTCCTTACATATGGAATATTCCTTTTTTCAGAGTCATCTTCATACTCTTTGAAAAATGTATTTGGGTTAAAAAATGCGATGTCTGCATCAAATAAGTAATGTTCGCTTACTCTATGTTTCCAGTTGATTAAGTAAAAGAGCTTATTTTTATCATAGTTATCAAGTAGATTGAAAATAAATTCTCCCTGTTCATTTATTGAAAGCATGTATCTAAACTGGTTTTCTAAACCAAAAGTATCCTTTGTTCTTAATCGTATAGTAGATGTGACATCTTTGCTGTCATCAATAACTAAATAAACAGGTTGTTTTAAAATAAAGCCATGTTGTCCTGATAATCCTAATGTTGGGAAAAGTAAGCCCGATTCTTTTTCTGTTTTTACAGGTGCTATAAAGTAAGGAGTATAAAAAAGAGGAACATTATAAAATTTTAGAGTCACATGTTTACCTGTAAGATATTGTCCTGCGTTAATTCTTAAATCTTTACCCTTTATATACCATTCCTTATCATTACCTTCACAAGTGGAAGCAATGCCTTCTCCAATTAACGCAGATTCTCTGTCAAGAAGGGTTATATTTCTTCCAGAAAAAAATCTTCTTTTAGTAGGGTCATCGGAGAGTAGAAAAAGAGAACCTTCTTCAATAGTACCTTTTTTTTCATTTGTGCTATAAATAAGACCTTTACCTTCTGCAAGGAAATCTCTGTAAAATTTGAAGTTGCCTGGTATTGTTATTTCGCCAGTTTCTTTGTTGTAGATTATTTTATCAGTCCACAGCATCGCATCATCTTTTTTTACATTAACATTTCCTTCTGCGATGATAATGCCTGTCTGTTCATCTATATGAAACGTATCTGCTTCAATATCAATATTTTGTTTAATTTCTAAAGCGTAGGAGAATTTGATTGAAATAAAAAGTAGTAAAATTAATATCTTTTTATACATGTTTTAGTGCCTCTTTTGCTTCCCCAATGCCATATAATGAACCAGTGAAAAGTACAGGTTTATCCGATTTAATACACTCTTTTATCACAGAAGGGATGTCTTTTGCAAAACTAAAAATGTTATTATTTTTAAACATCTCTTTCAATTCTTCAATTTTATAGCTTCTTTCATTTTTATTGGGAACTAAAACAATTTCACTCGCAAAGGGCATTATTTTTTTTACCATTTCAAAAATATCTTTGTCCTTTAAAACAGTTAGGATTATTTTAAATTTAATTTCTGGAAAATAGGTCTTCAAATTTTCTGTTAGGGAATCAATACCCTGTGGATTATGAGCCCCATCAATTATAAAAGGTGGCGAATGTCTTATTATTTCAAATCTTCCTGGCCAGTATGTGTTTTTAATGCCATTATAAATGTTTTCATATATCAGTTGAAAACCTTTATCTTGAAGCAGTTCAGCTACTGCAATTGCAACAGATGCATTATCAAACTGGTTTTTTCCTATTAGCTTTTCAAGGGTAAAGGTTTTTTCATGCATTTTAATACCGTCATATGAAAAATCATATTTTGAGAGAGGTAAATAGGTGAAATGTTTATCTATTTCATACAATGGAGAGTTTTTAGACCTTGCGATGTCTTTTATAACTTTAGCAGCCGATATGTCTCTAACCCCTGTTACGCAGGGGGTATTTTCTTTAATTACAGAAGCTTTTTCAAAAGCAATATCTTCAATGGTATTGCCTAAAAACTCTTTATGTTCTAAACCAATTGTTGTGATAATGGTTACAAGTGGGCTTAATGTATTTGTAGCATCGAGCCTACCACCAAGACCCGCTTCAATGATTGCAATATCAACATTTTGTTCTGCAAAATACTGAAAAGCCATAGCAGTGGTTACTTCGAAAAAAGTAAAGGGTCTCTTTGAATAGGGCGATTGGGCAATTTTTGTTTTCATCATATAAGCAAGTCTTTCTATATCTGCTTCAGCAATTGGGTTACCCGAGATAGTAATTCTTTCGGAGAAGCTGATTAAATGAGGTGATGTATACAAACCAGTTTTGTATCCACTGTTTATAAGTATTGAGTTGAGAAATGATGCTGTAGAACCTTTACCATTCGTACCCACTACATGTATGGATTTAAATTTGTTTTGGGGATTGCCAATAAGGGATAGGAGAATTTTTATATTGTCTAGACCCAATAAAATGCCATATTTTTCAAGACTATAGAGGTATGAATAGGTCTCATTCATCTATCTCAATCACATCTCCGTCTTTCAAAATATAAACATTGTCAAGTTTAAGCGACTTAACCTCTTTTTTTATTACCCTTAAAAAGTGTGGTTTTATGTGGAATATATAGAACTTAATTTTTTCGAAGTTTTTAAGTTGCTTAATTTCGGATAAGAATAATTCAGTGGTGAGATGTCCCGTAATTTTTGCTAAATCGTTTAGTTTATTAGGAAAGGATATTTCTATAAAAACAGCTTTTAAATGTTTTAGTTTGTTTAATCTATTCCAAAGAGATGGACAAGGTCCTGTATCGCCCGTATATACTATCTGAATCCCCTTTTTTTCGATTATAAATCCTGAGGAATCACAGGAGTGGCATGTTTTTACAGCTTCTATGAATAAGTTATCACCAAAGGTGTATTTTTTCCCCATTTCAACAGGTACAAGCTTAAGTATGTTATTCCCTTTGCTACCTTTGATTTCAAAAAAATCAGGCCAGATTTTATTGTTCATAATGTACTTTTTTAACATATTTAGTACTGGTTCAATGCCATAAACCTTGATGGGACCTTGGGGATTACCTGTTAAAATAAGGTTGTCTGATAGAAAACAAAGGTCTTTAATATGATCTAAATGGCAATGGGTTATACAGATGGATTCAATATTTTTCTGTTTTTCTATATCTATTTCTTTTACTATTGTCCCAGCATCAAGTAGGTATTTATCATCAATAAGTAAGGTTACGGGGTTATGTTTTGGGTCAACACCACCATAACAGCCAAGTACTTTAATCTTCATTATCTTGACTCCGATTTTGGGATATTATTTTACCCTTTTTATAAGCAGATATAAAGGCTCTCACTACAACAGGATCTAATTGATAGCCAGCCTGTTTTTTTATTTCTTCAATAGCTACAGAATCATCAAGGCCTTTTCTATAAGGTCTATTTGATGTCATAGCATCAAATGTGTCGCATACAGCTATTATTCTTCCAATTATGGGGATTTCTTCACCCTTTAAACCTTTTGGATAACCTGTTCCATCAAACTTTTCGTGATGAGAAAAGGTTCCTTCTATTATATGAGATAAGTGTCTTACTTTACTTAAGATTTCAAGCCCTATTAATGGGTGGGTTTTCATTATTTCAAATTCTTCCTTTGAAAGTGGTGATGGTTTTCTCAAAATAATATCGTCAATACCTATTTTTCCTATATCGTGTAGTATAGCCGCAAGTTCTAAGTTTTCTTTTTTTTCTTTATCTAAATTTAACTCCTCTGCAACAGCAAGACAGTATTCAGTTACACGTTTTACATGCCCACCTGTATAGGGATCTCTTTTTTCTACAGCTTCTGCGAGGGCAAAGGCGGTTTCATAGAATGTCTCTTTCAACTTTGTGTAAAGGTTCGCATTTTCAAGGGCTATAGCAACAATGTTTGCAAAAGATTCAAAAAGCTCTAGGTCTTTGACATCAAAGATATCGTTATCCTTTTTGTTAATAGCCTGAATAACACCTAAAAGTTTATCTTTATAAATTAATGGAGAACAGAGTATTGATTTTGTTACAAAACCAGACTTTTCATCGGCTTTTTTAAAGAAACGAGGCTCTTTACTTACATCGTTTACTATAAGACTCTTTCTTTCAAGTGCAACGGAGCCAGCTATACCTTCCCCAAGCTTTAAACGTATTTGTTTTATTAAATCACCTTTCTCTCCAAGTGCTACATCAAAAAAAAGTTCCTTTTTTTCTTCATCAAATAGAAGAAGGGAACCAACTTCAGCATTTACAATCTCTGTTATCCCTTCAATAGTCTTTTTGTGAACAACTTGAGGTTCTAGTGAGGAATTTAGAATCAGTGTTATGGAGAGAAGCTTTTTATGTCTTTCCAGTTCTTTTTTATAATCAGTGCTATTCATGACAAGCCTTCGAAAGAGAGTTTATAAATTGTACAAGTTCCTTCTTTTTTTGTATATCTTTACAAGCTTCTTCCCATTTTTTCACAATTGCACTACCAACAACGAATCCATCCGCATCGTTATAAAAGGTTTTAATCGTTTCAGGACCGGAGATACCAAAACCTAAAACAACGGGTATGTTAATGTAAATTTTTAGCATTTTTAATTTATTTGATATTTCAATGGGTAAGGTGCTCCTAATGCCAGTAACGCCCGTCACAGAAACAAAGTATAAAAAACCTTGAGCAAACCTTTTTATAGCGCTCGCCCTTTTTAAATCTGTTGTAGGGGTTGCAAGAATTATCTGTGTTAGATTGTGCTTTTTGAGTATGCTATGGTATTCATCTGCTTCTTCAGGTGGTAGATCTACAATTAAAACTCCATTTACTCCGGCATTTTTAGCATCCTTTGCAAATGTTTCAAAACCATAAGCATGGAATGGATTTAAGTAGCCCATCAAAATAATTGGTATGTCATATTTCTTTTTAAAAGTAGATACAATTTCTAATGTTTTTTTAAGTGTTGTGCCAGATTTTAAAGCTCTTTCCATTGCTTTCTGAATAATGGGACCATCAGCCATTGGATCTGAAAAGGGAACCCCAACTTCAATAATATCAGCACCAAGCTCTGCAAGAATGCCTAATATTTCATAAGTTTTTTCTATATCAGGGTCACCTGCAGTAATATATGGGATAAAGGCTTTTTTATTTCTTTTCTTCAATTGAGAAAAAACTTTATTTATGCTCTTTGTCATTTTTTTCTTTTAACTCCCTTACTTGCATGACATCTTTGTCTCCCCTACCAGATAGGTTAACAATAATAATTTTATCTTTAAAATATTTTGCATTCTTAAATATATAGGCAAGGGCATGACTGCTTTCAAGCGCGGGTATTATGCCTTCTTCTTTTGAAAGGATATAAAAAGCTTCTAAGGCATCATTATCAAAAACATAAGTATATTTGACCTTTCCTGTTTCGTATAAGTAGCTATGTTCTGGTCCTACACTTGCATAATCAAGACCTGCAGAAATGGAGTGGGTAGTAAGTATCTGTCCATCATCATCTTGAAGCACATAACTTTTAGTTCCTTGAAATATACCAACACTACCACCTGCAAACCTTGCTGCATGTTTGCCTGGTTCAATTGCTATACCACCTGCTTCAACACCAATTAATTCAACATTTTTATTATCTAAAAAGGGGTAAAAAATACCCATAGCATTACTACCGCCACCAACGCAAGCAACTACAACATGAGGGAGCCTTCCTTCAATTTTTTTAATCTGTTTAATAGCTTCTTTTCCTATAATTGAAACAAAATATTTTACCATATCGGGATAGGGGTGAGGTCCAAAAACAGTACCTAAAACATAATGGGTGTCATATACATTGGTTACCCAATCCCTTAAAGCTTCATTTATCGCATCCTTAAGGGTTTTACTGCCACTATCGACACCAACTACTTCAGCACCAAGTAGCTCCATACGGAATACATTTAGTGCCTGCCTTCTCATGTCTTCAGTTCCCATATATATTCTACACTTAAGACCTAATAAAGCTGATGCAGTAGCAGTAGCAACGCCATGTTGTCCAGCACCTGTTTCAGCAATTATGCGTTTTTTCCCCATCTTTTTAGCAAGAAGTACCTGTCCTATAGCATTGTTAATCTTATGTGCACCTGTATGGCAGAGGTCTTCCCTTTTTAAGTAGAGTTTGAACCCATACTTTTTCGAGATATTTTCAGCGTAATATAATGGAGTTGGTCTTCCCACATACTGGTTTAGATAATAGTTGAATTGTTTTAGAAACCGCCTTTCAAAAGCATGTTTATAGAAAGCATGTTTTAATTCCTTTAATGCTGGGATTAATGTTTCTGGGACATAGGTCCCACCAAATTTACCGAAGTAACCTTTTTCAATAAAATGTTTATCTTTTTTCATCATATGTGTTCAATTGATTTTCTCTTATTTTTTTAAAAAATTCAAACATCTTTTTGGCATCTTTAATTCCTGGTTTGCTTTCTAAGCCAGATGCTATATCAATTGCATAGGGTTTTAAATTTAAAGCATCTATAATATTGTCACAATTAATACCACCAGCAAGTATATAGGGTTTTTTATAATCTTTTAGTAAGTCCCAATCGAAAGTTTTACCTGTACCACCATGAAGTTGTTGGTGATAGGTATCAAAAAGTGGTAGAAAGTCAAATGTTTTTGAAACTTCTAAGTCATTCTTATCTTTTACTTTGAAAACTGGAATTGTAGATGTTTTATCAAACTGTTCATATAGTTTTTTGTCATCATAGTAAATCTGTATCCTGTCTAACTTACAAAATGTTCTAATGTCGTTTATTGTGCTAACATCTTCATTAACGAAAACACCAACTTTGATAATAAAAGGGGATAGCTCTTTAATGATGTTTAACGCATTTTCAGGGCTTATATACCGTTTGCTTCCTTTGAAAAAAATAAATCCTAATGCATGAGCTCCGAGTTCTTCAGCAAGCTTTGCATCTTCAAGCCTTGTTATGCCACAAACCTTAATCCTGACCATTTACAAACCTCTTAATGACTTAAGCAAACTTATAGGATCTTGGGATGACATAAGGGCTGAACCTATTAAAAAGCCTGATACACCATATTTTAAGAACTTTTCGATATTTTCACGGCTTTCTATCCCACTTTCTATGATTATAGGTATGTCAGATGGCAGGACTTTTAAAATGTTAAGACCTATGTTTAAGTCAATGTCTAATGTTTCTAAATTTCTATTGTTTACCCCCAACAAAAATAAATCCTTATAATCATAGAACGTTTCGAACATTTTTAGACGATGTATTTCAAAAAGAACATCTAAGTTTAGCTCTTTTGCACAAAAAAGAAGGTCAACTAAATGTTTTTTTTCAAGAGCTTCTGCAATAAGTAGAACAGCATCTGCACCAAAGATATAAGCTTCATATAGTTCATATTCATCTACGATAAAATCTTTTCTTAAAACAGGTAGTTTAACTGATTTTTTTACTGCTTCAAGGTCCTTAATGTTTCCAAAAAAAAATTTTTGTTCCGTAATGACAGATATTGCGTAAGCCCCACCATCTACATATTTTCTTGCTTGTTCTACAACATCAATGTCTATATTAAAGGTTTTTTTTGAAGGCGAAGCTTTTTTTATTTCAGCGATTATCCTTATTTCACTTGTTGTTCTTGTCGCAAAAATATCCTTAAAAGGAAGTTTTTCATAAAGCCGTTCCCTTTTTTTTAGCTCCCTAATAGGGAGTTTTGATTTTTGTTCCTTAACAAAATCTTTTTTTTCTTCAACAACTTTTTTTAAAAACATCATTCATTGCTCATTATTATAAGTTTTTCAAGTTTTTCTAAGGCTTTACCCGAATCAATTACTTTGTTTGCAAGGATTATGCCTTCTTTTATTGAGTGAGCTTTTCCTGCTAAATAGAAAGCAGCACCAGCATTTAGACAAACTATATCCCTTTTTGCACCTCTTTCTTTACCTTCAAGTATGTTTCTGATAATTTTTGCGTTGTCTTCTGCATTACCACCTTTTAAGTCATTAAAGCTGTAAATTGGTATATTAAAGTGAGTAGGATTTATATAATATGTTTTAACCTCACCATCTTTTAATTCAGCTACAAAAGTGTCTTTAGTTACAGTAATTTCATCCATCCCATCCATCCCATGTACTACCATCGCTCTTTTTGTGCCAAGTTTCTGAAGGACTAAAGCAAGGGTCTTGCAAAGATCTTGTTTATAAACCCCAAGTAATTGGTATTTTGCATTAGCAGGGTTTGTAAGTGGTCCAAGAATGTTAAAAATTGTTCTAATACCAATCTCTTTTCTTGGCCCAATAGCATATTTCATCGCACCGTGGAAAGTGGGTGCAAAAAGAAAACCGATGCCAATTTTTTTAATACATTTTGCAACTGTCTCAGGTGTTGCATCAATGTTAACTTTTAACTCTTTTAAAACATCGGCACTTCCACACACGCTTGATACCGAACGGTTGCCATGTTTAGCAACAGTAATTCCACCGCCTGCAACTACAAAGGCTGTTGCTGTAGAAATATTAAAGGTAAGCGTTCCATCACCGCCTGTACCGCATGTATCTAAAATCGTTTCTCTATCAATATTTATGTCATCTCTGTCTAAATCAATAGTAACACTTTCAATAGGAATTTTTGTCGCTTTAGCCCTCATAACCTTTGCTGCACCTGCAATTTCTTCAACTGTCTCACCTTTCATTCTTAAAGCTGTGATAAAAGCTCCAATCTGTGCTGGTGTTGCTTCTCCAGTCATAATTTCTTCCATTACAGCTATCATTTCTTCTTCTTCAAGGTCTATTCTGTCCACCACTTTATGAATGGCTTCTTTAATCATTTTTTGACCTCCAGAAAGTATAGGATAGGTTTATGAAGTTTTTAAGAATTCTTTTCCCTTCTTTTGTTAAGATTGATTCAGGGTGAAACTGTATACCTTCGAGAAGAAACTTTTTGTGCCTTATACCCATGATTTCTCCATCTACAGTCCAGGCAGAAATAATAAAATCGTTAGCAAGACTTTCTTTTTTTATAGCCAATGAGTGGTAGCGCGTTGCTTCAAAAGGGTTTTCTATGTGTTTGAAAATTGTTTTTCCATCATGAAAAATTAGTGAAGTTTTTCCATGCATCAAACATTTTGCTCGAACAATTTCAGCCCCGAAGGCATAGCCAATTGACTGGTGGCCTAAACAAACACCGAGTATGGGAATCTTGCCTGAAAAATGTTTTATAACTTCAACAGATATGCCTGCTTCTTTGGGAGAGCATGGCCCTGGTGAAATTACAATAATATGTGGTTTTAGTTGTTCAATCTCTTTTATTGTTATTTCATCGTTTCTATAAACGACCACATCTTCGCCTAACTCACCGAAATACTGTACTAAATTGTATGTGAAAGAATCATAATTGTCTATCATTAAGAGCATTTTTGTACCTCAGCACTATTCTAAAATTTCTTTGAGCTCGACTATTGATTTTGTTAAAGCTTTAGCTTTATTGATTGTTTCCATATACTCGTTTTCAGGTATTGAATCTGCGACAATGCCTGCACCTGCTTGTATATATATATGGTTTCCTTTTTTTAGCATAGTTCTTATGGTAATGCAAAAATCCATATTCCCATTAAAACCAAAATAACCTACACCTCCTGCATAGAATTCCCTTTTCTCATTTTCCAACTCTTCAATAATTTCCATAGCTCTTATTTTTGGAGCACCCGTGACTGTTCCTGCTGGAAATGTAGCTTTAAAAACATCAAAGGCATCCATGCCATCTTTTAAAATACCTTTAACAGAAGATACAATATGCATTACATGAGAATACTTTTCTATTACCATAAACTCAGGAACAGAAACAGTACCCGTTTTAGCTATTCTTCCAATATCGTTCCTACCTAAATCAACAAGCATTACGTGCTCTGCTCTTTCTTTGCTATCGTTTAAAAGCTCTTCCTGAAGTTTTAAATCTTCTTCATAGGTTTCTCCTCTTTTTCTTGTGCCTGCAATTGGTCTAACTTCCACTTCATTATTTTCAAGTCTAACAAGTATTTCAGGAGATGAGCCTATTAAGTTGTAGTCTATGAAATCAAGATAAAACATATATGGAGAAGGGTTTATAACTCTCAATGCTCTATATAAATCTAACCCTTCTGCCCTAACTTCTGCTTTAAACCTTTGAGAGAGTACAACTTGGATTATATCGCCATTACAAATGTATTCTTTTGCTTTTTTTACCATCTCCTCAAAATCTTCTTTTTTCAATAAATATTTTAGTTCTTTAAAGACGAGTTTCTGCTGTTTATTAATTTTTATTGGCTTTTTAAGTATCTCATATAGCAAACTAAGACCGCTATCGTTCTTTGTTTTTTTATCATAGGCAAGGCTTATAAGAGTCATTTTATGTGAAAAGTTATCGAAGATGATAAGTTTTGTTGGGATTATGAAGTACATGTCATAAATGTCTAAGTTATAGGGTTTTTCGTCGGGCAATTTTTCAAAAAACCTTACCATGTCATAACCTATATAACCTACTGCTCCTCCAGAAAATCTAAGCTCCTTCATAATTAAGTCAGGGTAAAAATGTTTCATGAAAACTCTTAAAACTTCAAAAGGGTTTTCAGCAGTAAATGTTCCATTTATTGCACCTTCAATATAAACTTTTTTGCCTTTTGTTTTAAAAGTGCAGTAAGGGTCAAATCCTATAAAGGAAAATCTTCCAAGCCTACCTGCAGATTCAACACTTTCAAGGAGAAAGGAAGGTGAGTTGGGAAATGCAGTCTTAATTTTATAGTAACAAGATAAAGGTGTTTCAAGGTCAGCTAATACTGTTTTGTAAAAAGGAAAAACTTCTTTTTTTGTTTTTAAAATATGGGTATCCATAAGATATTAAAAAAGTTTTTCAAATATTATATTTTCATCTCTTTCTGCGCCTACTGAAACTATTGAGATTTTGGTTTCTAAATAGTCTTCTATGAATTTTAGGTAATCTTTGGCTTCCACGGGTAAATCTAATCCATCCCTTATATTAGAAATATTCTTTTTCCATCCTCTAAACTCTCTATATACGGGAGCACATCTCTCAAGTTGGTTTAAACCATAAGGCATTATATCTGTTTCTTTGTTGTTATATTTATAGGCAACGCATACCTTAATAGTTTCAAGCTCATTTAAAACATCAAGCTTTGTAATAACCAGTTTATCAATTCCGTTTAACATGACAGCTCTTCTAAGAGCTACAAGATCAATCCAACCACATCTTCTAGGCCTACCTGTAGTTGCACCATATTCTCCACCTTTCTTTCTAAGATAATCACCAATTTCTGAAACCTCTTCAGTTGGAAATGGCCCATTACCAACTCTTGTTGTATAAGCTTTTACAACCCCAATAACATTTGTAATAGCAGAAAGAGATAAGCCACTGCCAATAGCAGCATTTGCAGCGACAGTATTTGATGATGTTACAAAAGGATATGTTCCGTGATCAATATCAAGCATTGTACCCTGTGCACCTTCGAAAAGTATCTTTCTTCGCTCCTTTGTAAGCTTGTGGATTAATTCTACAGTATCACAAATATAGGGTCGCATTTTTTCTCCGAAAGAAACTGCTTCTTCATAAACCTCATTAAAATCAAGGGGGGTACCTTTTAAAACTTTCGTAATATATTGGTTTTTTTCTTCTAAAATATATTTAAGCCTATCTTTTAGAAGGTCTGGGAAGAGTAAGTCTCCGACCCTTATACCAACCCTTGCTACTTTATCTTCGTAAGCAGGACCAATACCCCTTCCAGTTGTTCCTATCTTTGTTGGTGTTAAGGTTTCTCTTATAGAATCAATTATTTTGTGATATGGCATTATGATATGTGCATTGGAACTAATAAAAATACTTGTACTTTCAGGTAATAATTTGTTGTTTTTTAACTGGTTTAATTCATCGAAAAATACCTTTGGGTCTATAACAACACCATTACCAATTATGCAGGTTTTATGTTCTCTAAGAGCACCAGAAGGGATAATATGAAGTATAATCTTTTTGTCTTTTATAACTAAAGTATGGCCTGCATTATTACCCCCTTGAAAACGAACAATCGCATCAGCATTTTCAGATAAAAGGTCAGCAATTTTACCCTTGCCTTCATCTCCCCATTGTGCTCCTATAAGGACAATCCCGCTCATTTATTACTCCTTTTTTGTTGGAATAGCTCTTTTATATATCCGTTTTTTAAGTCATTCCATGTCAGTTGTGATATTTTTTTGTTTTTGCAATTTTTTAGAAATAACATATTATTATTGTCTAAAATCAAAATATAATCAAACTTGTTTTTTAAGTTTTTTTCTTTTTCATCACTTATGATTGTTGCATTGATTTCTTTTGCTCTCAATATTTCTGCAAGCTTAAAGCTTTTGTCAATCATATTTTCATTAGTTAATATTGCAACTTTTGTAGAGGATTGGTAATTTATGCAATATGCTAGTTTCATTATATCAATAGCAAAACCTATTGCAGGAATGCGTTTTTTGGCAAATATTTCTAAGAGACTGTCATACCTACCACCTGTTATAATTTCTTGTACTTTTTCATTATTGTCTTGAGCATAACCATCAAAGGTAATACCAGCGTGGTATTCAAAGCCTCTTACTTCACCAAAGTCAAAGTAAATATTTTTGTTAAGATTTTTACTAACGAAATAAGCCAAATCCTTTAATTTTTTGGTATTGGGCAAAAGAAATTCAATTTTATATTTTTTTTCAATTTGTTCAAGCAAGGTTACATCACCACATAAAAGAGGTAGGTCTATAATGAATTTTTTTAATGAGCTATCTATGTTTGTTTTTTCAGTAATTTTTTTGATTTCTGTAATATCCCGAACAATCAAAGCTTCTTTAAGATGGGGATTTTTGTATAAGCCTGTTTTCCGTAAAATCTTTCTTAAGATTTCGTTGTCGTTGAAGATAAGTCTAATTTCTGACTTAAGTTTTAGTTGTTTTTCTATATCCTTTACAATAGAAATAAGTTCAAGCTCTGCTTTTATACCTTCCACACCAACTAATTCAACACCAGCATGGTGTATCTCTCGAGGTAATCCAGTGTAGTTTTCTGGATTTCTTAAAACAGGCCCAAAATAACATACTCTAAAGGGTATGTTTTTGGTAAAATTTTTGACAGTTGTAATGATACGAACGATTTGAGGTGTAAAATCAAATCTAAAACAGGCTGTTCTATTGTCATAACTATCAATGAAGCTAAATATTTGTTCTTCGGGCTCTTTGCTATAGGTATATGTTTTTATATACTCTACAGAAGATGGTATGATAGGGGAGTAACCGAAACTAATAAAAGAAGAATAAAGTTTTTGTTGAATAAAATAAAAAACCTCCGCCTCATAAGGCAGGAGGTCTTTAAAACCATCGGGTAGCCTGAACATCTTTATATCTCGATATAGTTTACAGATATTATATTAGGAAGCTTTGACATTTCTTCAAGAACTTTCTTATCAACGGGCTGGTCAACGTGTAAAATTGATATAGCAGTACCACCAATTTTATCTCTACCCCAGCTCATACTACCGATATTAATATTAAGTTTGCCAAGAGTTGTTCCTATGTTTCCAATTACACCTGGTCTGTCATAGTTATAAAGCATAATAATATGCCCCTCAGGGACAGATTCAACGTAAAAATTGTTAATTCTTACGATTCTTGGTTCTCTACCAAAAGTTGTACCCATGATTGTGAAACTATCTTTATCTGTTTTTGCAGTTATTGTTACAAGGTTGTTGAAATCTTTAATGTTCTTTGTTGTTGTCTCACTGATGTTTATACCCCTTTCCTGTGCTATGATAGGTGCGTTTACATAATTAACTTCATCCGTTTCCATAACCTTTGAGAAAAATCCTTTAAGTAATGCTATTGTAAGCACGTTTGTGTTTTTTTGTGCTATGTCACCGCTGTACTCAATTTGAATATTTTTTATCGCCCCTTTAAGTATTTGTGGTATAAAAGCCCCTATACCCTCATTTAGTTTGAGGAATGGTTCTAAAATGTTTAGCTCTTCACTGCTAAGTGATGGTACATTTACTGCATTGACAATAACTCCTCTCTCTAAGAAGTCAACAATCTGTTCTGCAACAGCAATGGAAACATTAATCTGTGCTTCTTCTGTTGAGGCACCTAAATGGGGTGTGCATATAAAATTATCAAGCTTCAATAATGGATTTGATGGATCAACAGGTTCTTTTTCAAATACATCAAAAGCTGCGCCTGCAACCTTTTTTGAAAGAAGGGCTTCATATAAATCTTGTTCATTAACAAGCCCACCTCTGGCGCAATTTATTATAAAAACTCCATTTTTCATCTTTGCTATGCTATCTTTGTTTATCATATTTTTTGTTTCTTCAAGTAGTGGTACATGTATAGTAATGTAATGGGAACGCTCATAAAGTTCATCTAAGCTCACCAATTCAACACCTTTTTTTGCAGCTAATTCTTCTGTAATGTAGGGGTCATAGGCAATAACATTCATTTTTAATCCCTTAGCTCTATCAGCAACAATAGTTCCGATATTTCCAAGTCCAATTATACCCAAGGTTTTATTATAAAGTTCTCGTCCTATGAACTTACTTTTTTCCCATTTTCCTGATTTAATAGACATTGTAGCTTGTGGGATATGTCTTGTAAGAGCCATCATTAATGCTATTGTATGTTCTGCTGTAGTAATTGTGTTACCACCAGGTGTATTCATCACCACAATACCTTTTTTTGTAGCTGTAGAAACATCAATATTATCAATACCTATACCTGCTCTACCTATAACCTTTAATTTTGTGCCTTTTTCTATGACTTCTTTATCAACTTTTGTAGCACTTCTTACTATAAGGGCATCAAAATCTCCTATCATTGAAAGCAGTTCTTCCCTGCTTGTTTTATTTTTAATAACTGCTTCTATTTGTTTTGAACCTTTTAAAATTTTTGCACCTTCTTCAGTTATTCCATCACAAACAAGGACCTTATACATTTTTATCCTCCTTATTCAGCAAGTATTTCCATAGCTTTTTTAACGCCATCACCTAAATTAAACTTATGTCCTAATGATTTTAGAGCAAACTCGATAGCGGAAATAGCAATTATAATATCAAATCTGTCATAATATCCCATATGGGCAATTCTAAAGATTTTACCCTTAGCTTGGTCTTGGCCACCTGTAATTGTCACATTTAACCTGTCTCTACAGAATTTAACAATTTTGCCGGCATCCATACCTTCTGGAGCATAAACAGCTGTAACTGCATTACTTGGGGATTGTGGTGCAAATAGTTTAAGACCAATTGCTTTCATACCTTCACGAGTTGCCATAGCAAGTTTTTCATGTCTTTTATAAATATTTTCTAAACCTTCTTCTTTCATACTTCTCAAAACATCTCTAAGACCTATAATTAGTGATACTGCAGGTGTGTAAGCAGTCTGATTTTCTTTAATATTTTTTAATTCTTTTTTGAAATCAAAGTAAAATTTAGGTAATTTTGATGTTTCTACAAACTTCCAAGCTTTATCAGATAATCCAGCGAAGGCAAGTCCAGGTGGCAACATTAACGCCTTTTGTGAGCCTGTGATTAGTACGTCAATTCCCCATTCGTCCATAGGTAAGGGGAAAACACCAACTCCCGTAATCCCATCCACTACAAGGATTGTATTTTCATAATTTTTAACAATGTCAGCTATTTCTTTAGTGGGATGCATAACACCTGTTGATGTTTCACTAGCCTGTATGAAAACTGCTTTTATATCAGGTTCTTTTTCTAATGCCTTTTTTATATCAGCAGGGTCAACTGCTTTTCCCCATTCTACCTTTATAACCCTTGTATCTACACCATATGCTTTACAAATATTATTCCATCTTTCACCAAACTTACCTCCGTCAACGACGAGAGCTTTGTCTCCAGGAGAGAGTGTATTTGTGACAGCACCTTCCATTGCACCTGTGCCAGATGATGCAAAAATTAAAACTTCATTTTTTGTCCCGAAAAGGTATTTAAGATCTTCTCTAACTTCTTCCATCACAGGTATAAACTCAGGAGCCCTGTGGTGGATAATGGGTTTTGCCATTTCAAGTAAAGTATCAGGAGAAATCATTGTTGGTCCTGGGGTTAATAAGTATCTCTTTTTCATGGTCTAACCTCACTTTTTTTAGACAAACTATATAAAAAAAAATAAAAAAAGTCAATTATAGAATTGTTAGCATGAAATTAGTTTAAAACGTTTTTTAAAAAACTTGTTTATCTAAACCTCTTAACTGGATGGCCTCTGCAAGATGAACCTGTAAAATTTGAGAGGAACCATCCAAGTCAGCTATAGTTCGTGCAAGTTTTAAAATCTTATTATAAGTCCTCGCAGAATATTTGAATTTTTCGATCGCATTATTGAGAAGTTTTTGAGATTCATTATCAAGTTTGCAATATTTTTTAATCATAGTTGTTGTCATTTTACTATTTAGAAGTGTTGTACTCTTAAATCTTTCTTTCTGTATCTCTCTTGCAAGCTTAACCCTCTCTTTTATTTGTGCAGACGTTTCTGCTGATATCATATTGTGTGAGAGTTCTGTTGCAGAAACACGTGGCACTTCTATATGAATATCAATTCTATCAAGTATTGGTCCTGATAGCTTTTTTCTATACTTTTGTATCTGTGTAAAAGAGCATGTACAAGGTTTTGTGCTATCACCTAAGTTACCACAGGGGCATGGATTCATGGCAGCTATAAGAAGAAAGTTTGCTGGGAATATAACACTTGTTGTAGCCCGAGATATATGAATAAAGCCTTCTTCTAAGGGCTGTCTTAATGCTTCTATCACTGGTCTTTTGAATTCAGGAAACTCATCTAAAAAAAGTATGCCATTATGTGCAAGAGATATTTCTCCTGGTTTTGGATTAGCACCGCCGCCAACTATTGCAATTTCACTGGCTGTATGGTGAGGTGCCCTAAAGGGTCTTTTTAGAATGATTGGATTTTCTTCTGATAATAGTCCAGCTGCACTGTAAATCATCGTTGTTTCCAATGACTCTTCAAGGCTCATATCGGTCATGATAGTTGGTAACCTCATTGCCATCATAGTTTTACCTGATCCTGGTGGTCCGAACATTAATACATTATGCTTACCTGCTGAAGCTATTTCTAAAGCTCTTTTTGCATGAAATTGACCTGCTACATCTGAAAAATCTATATCAAAGCTTAGTTTGGCATCATAGCGAATATCTTCTTTCTTAACAGGTTGTATGTTTAGATCCCCCTTTAAAAATGCCACGACATCAAGTAGATGTTTTACAGGATAAACAGGTACATCCGTAAAAAATGCTACTTCGTTAGATGACTCATATGGCAAGATTAACCCGGAAAGGTTGATTGATTTAGACAGAAAAGCAGCGGATAGAGCACCTTTTGTTTTTCTCACTTCTCCATTTAATGATAATTCTCCTGCTATTAGAAATTTCTTTAAAAGTTCTAAAGGAAGGTTTAGAGAGGCTGAGATAAGGGCAGTAGCAATGGGGAGGTCAAAAGATGTGCCTTCTTTCTTTAAATCCGCTGGGGCAAGATTTATAGTTATTCTATGTTCAGGAAAGGGCAATTTTGAATTTTTTATAGCTGAACGAATTCTTTCTTTACTCTCCTTAATTGTACTTTCTGGAAGGCCAACTATGTTAAATGCTGGTAAACCGTGGGATATATCTGCTTCTACTTCTACCAAATTTGCTTCAATCCCAGTTAAAGAATAGGTTAGCACTTTGTAAACCATATGGGTTGATTATACAATGATTCTATAAAAGTTCAAGATTTACTTATTTGTTAAAAAGTAGTTTTATGTGAGAAATTAAAAGTCCAAATTCATAGAGAATAATAATGAACGTAGAAATTATTATCTGTGATAGTATATCGGGGGGTGTTATTGATGCAGCAATAAAAAAGGAAAAGATGATGAAGACCTTACGTAATTCTTTAAATTTTTCAATGCTAACTATATTAAAAAAAACAGCTAATACAATTGCGAAGGGTATCATAAAAAGGATACCTGCATAAAGGTTGAATTTTAATACAAAATCAATATATTCTGTTGCTTCAGGTAAAAGTTCATAGAAATCAAAAATAAAACGTTTAAAAAAGCTAAAAAATAGGGGAAAGATGAACCGGTATAGAAAAATAAATCCTGTTGAAAAACTTAGAAAACCAATAGCTAAAATAATTTTAAGCATGCGTTTTTCGTGAGGATATAAACCCGGGGCAAGAAACATAAATAATTGATAAATAATCACCGGTAAAGCAAGAATTATTGCAGTAATAAGGGAAATCTTAAAAAAAAGAAAAAACCCTGAAGGCAGTGTTTTTAATACGAGTGTACCTCCTTGTCCTAAGTATGGTATTAAAGGTTGTGAAATAAAAGATAAAATCCTTTCAGAGTAATAATAACAAAAAATAAAGAAGATACCTACTGCAATAATTGATTTTATAATTCTCTGTCGAAGTTCGATTAAATGCTCACGAAAAGATAGGTTGCTATCCGTTGTTGCTTTGCTCATGGTTTTTCTTTTCTGGTTCTACAGCAGAACTTATAGAGGTAATGGTTTTATTTGCTTCCTCGTAAAAGGCTTCAACTTCTTTTTTAATATCTTCTTCAAAATTTGAAAGAGGTTTTTCTAATTCTTTTCTTGTTTCTTCTTCGATTGTTTCCTTAACTTCTTCTAAAGCACCTTTAATTTGTGCTATGGTACGGCCAAGTGTTTTTGCTACCTCAGGAAGTTGATCTGGTCCAACTACTATAAGGGCAATGATGAAAATCAGTATAAGTTCTGGAAGCCCAATATTAAACATGATACCATTCTACAATTAAATCTCAAGCCTTTCAATATTTATTGGTAGCAAATATAATTTTTTTGTTGATTAAAGATAAAAATGTTGTAAAATATATAAACTTAAGTCTCCTTGCTCCAAGTAAGGGGCTATTAAACCATAAGGAGGATATGATGAGATATTATGAAACTGTCTACATTCTTTCCCCAGATCTTTCTCAGGATGAAAAAAGTACAATTATGAACAGACTTAGAAGCATAATTCAGAAAAACGGTAAGATTATTAAAGAAGAAGACTGGGGAAAAAAGAGGCTAGCCTATCAAATCAAACACAAAGATTATGGTAACTATGTCTATATGGTCTACAATGCGAGCGAAGACACCGTACACAAGCTTGAACAGGAAATGAATTTGCAAAGTGATGTGCTTCGTTTTCTTTCAGTTAAACTAGAAAATATTGAGCCCTTTATTTCTAAAGAAGAAGTTGCATCTGAAACTACAGCAGAGAGTTAATCTATGATTTCCTATAATAGAGTGCTATTAATTGGTAATCTTGTTGCCGACCCCCAGTTGAGATATAACCAGAATGGGCTTGCAGTAACTACATTTACTATTGCTGTTAATAATAGGATTCAAACAAAAGAACAGGTTATTAAAGATGAGGTTGGTTTTTTTGATGTTGTGGTTTTTGGTAAACAGGCCGAAACATGTAATAATTACTTAAATAGGGGAAGAATAGTGTTTATTGAAGGTAGGCTTTCAATGAATACTTGGGAGGATGCATCAGGACAGAAAAAAAGGAAAATTAATATTATTGCGAATAGAGTTCTGTTTTTGAGCCCTAAAGTTACTGCAAGTGGTGAGCAGGATGTTGTTACTGAAGAAAATAATATTGATGAACTAATAAATGAATTAAATTATGATGAAGACGTACCTTTTTAAAAAAAGGAGGATAAAAAATGACCAACTTGAATGATAATAAAAGAAAGTTTGTGCCAAGAAAAAAATACTGTAAATTTTGTGCAGACCCAAAACTTGTCATTGATTACAAAAAACCTGCTTTGTTAAAGCAGTATGTATCAGAAAGAGGAAAAATTTTACCAAGAAGGCTTTCAGGTACATGTGCAAAGCACCAAAGACAACTTAGCACTGCAATAAAGAGAGCAAGACAGCTTGCATTATTACCTTATACTACTGTAAAACATGTTTTTCCAGTATAAATTACAAAAAGCTTGGGTTTTTGTCCTAATTGTTGTAGGGTTATACTTTATATCTGAAGAGGCTTTTGTAGCTATTTATCCTTTGTTAGGGTTCCTATTTCTTGGATTTATGTTAAACAAAGACTATAAATATGCAGGTTTTTTTATGTTATTGTCTTTGATACCTGTTTTTGTTGATAATGAACTTGCGCTTAGTTTTACTATTTATTATCCCTTTTTATTTGTAGTTCTTTCGTTAGTTATAAGGGAGTATGGTTTTTCAAATAAAGGTAGCCTTTTTTTATTGTTATCAATTTTGGTTAATGTGTTATTTTTAGGATACCTTATTGTTATGGAAAATCATATCGGACTTTTTACTCAAATTATAAAGTCTTTTAAAGATGAAATAACTCATTTAAGCTCAAGCTTAAAAAGCGAAGGTCGTAATGAAGAGCTAAAATCGTACTACTACATTATAAAAAACATAATCACAAACTATGCGCCTTTTCTAATTACTTTTCAGTTTATATTGTATAATCTTTTAAATCTTTATCTATTATCAATGTTTTTTGAGCAACTTCAACCACCATTTTGTGAGAGATTTAGTAGTATGCACGTTCCAATATGGGGCATCTGGGGTATTAATGTAGGATTAATTTTGTATCTCTTCTTTGAAAATCCACTATCTAATTATGGTATAAATATGGTACTTTTTTTTCTCGCTATATATTTCTTTCAGGGGCTTTCATTATCCACACTTTTTTTTAAAATCAATAAAATACCAACATTTATTGCCATATTCTTTGTTTTTGTTTTACTATTGAACCAGGTTATATGGCTTTTTGTTAGCATAATTGGTATTCTTGATACATATTTTAACTTTAAAAAGCATTTTAAGGAGGCGGTTCTATGAAAGTTTTATTACAAAGTGATGTAGAATCTGTTGGAAAAGCAGGTGAAATTGTAAATGTTAAAGATGGTTTTGCAAGAAACTATCTTATTCCAAGAAAATTAGCTGTTGTTGCTGATGAAAAAAATGTCAGAGTTTTTGAGCACTTAAAAAGGCAGACTGAGGATAGGATTAGAAAGCAGAGAAAGGCTGCAGAAATGCTTAAAGAAAAGATAGAAAGTCTCACTCTCATAATCCCTTGCAAGGTTGGAGAAGAAGGAAAACTTTTTGGATCAGTTACAAATATCCAGATTGCAGAAGCCTTGAAGGCACAAGGGATTGAACTGGATAGAAAAAAAATTATTCTTGAGAAACCTATTAAAATACTTGGCGATTATGAAGCCTCAGTTAAATTAGAAGGTGATATTATAGCAAAAGTAAAAATTTCTCTTGTGAAAGAAGAATGAAAAACAAAAGCAAGGTTCTCCCTAATAATATAGAAGCAGAGCAATCAATTTTAGGGGGTATCTTGCTTGAGAAGGATGCTTTAAATAAAGTATCTGAAATATTGAAGCCAGAAGATTTTTATTTAGATGCCCACCAGCGGATTTATAAGGCTATTCTTTCAATATGTGAAGCAAACTTACCCCTTGATATAATTACGCTTACAGATTATTTTTTGAAAAAAAAAGAGTTAGAGTTAGTTGGTGGAGCAGCCTATCTTTCAAGGCTACTCGATAATGTTGCTTCTTCTGATAATATAATTCATCATGCAAAGATAGTTAAAGAAAAATCGGTCTTAAGAAAATTACTTAGCGTTACCGGTGAGATATATAACAATTGTTTTGAGCCAATAGAAGATTTAGAAGAGTTTCTTGATATGGCAGAGGAGAAAATCTTTGCTATAACACAGCAAGAAAGAAGTAGAACCAATGTCTATGATATTAAAAGCCTAATGAAAAGCAGTTTGCATATCATAGACGAACTTTATCACAAGAAAGAATATATAACAGGAGTTACAACAGGCTTTAAAGAACTTGATAATTTAACCGCAGGTTTGCAACCATCAGATTTGATAATTATCGCTGGAAGGCCAGGGATGGGTAAAACCGCCTTAGCCCTATCAATTCTGAAATCAGCTGCTTTAGATGGTAATCCCTGTGCATTTTTCTCTCTTGAGATGTCAAAAGAACAGATAGGCATGAGGCTGCTTTGTGCAGAGGCTAAAGTGGAACTTCAAAAGATAAGAAGAGGTTTTATTTCTGACAGGGATTGGACACCTTTAGCTAATGCAGCAGCTAAACTTTCTGAAACAAAAATTTTCATAGATGATACACCAGGTTTGAACATAATGGAATTGCGTTCAAGGGCTAGAAAGCTAAAGGCGGAACATGACATTAAATTATTAATCATTGACTATTTGCAGTTAATGCGGGCCCATAAAAGTAAAGAGAGTAGAGAACAGGAAATTGCTGAAATATCAAGATCTTTAAAAGCTCTGGCTAAGGAATTAAATATCCCAATAGTTGCCTTATCACAGTTAAATAGAGCAGTAGAGACAAAAGGTGAAGATAAAAGACCTCAGATGGCAAATTTAAGGGAATCAGGTGCAATTGAGCAGGATGCTGATGTGATTATTTTTGTTTACAGGGAAGAGTACTATTTGAAGCAAAAGGGAAAAGAAATTCCCGAGGATATAAAGAATGTTGCAGAAATCATTGTTGCTAAACAGAGAAATGGCCCAACAGGTATAGTTAAGGTGTACTTCAATGATAAGATAACTTTTTTTGGAGATTTACTACATACTGTTTCATGACGCGCCCGGCAGGATTTGAACCTGCGACAACTGGCTCCGGAGGCCAGTGCTCTATCCCCTGAGCTACGAGCGCAGTAAATAATTTAAGCTATTTTATTTTTTTGATAAAATCATCTACAGGAATAGCAGGTAGGGATGTGATTTGGACAGTTCCTCTTGCGCCCATTTCAATTGATATTTTAGCTACAGTTTCATTATCTAAAGCTTCAAGAATTGTAACAAAGTCATATTCTCCGAGAACCGCATATTGAGCAATTACTTTACCTCCCATGGCTTCCATTTCCTTGTTTACTTCTTTAATTCTCTCTGGTTTTGATTTTATAGTCCTTCTTCCTTCATCGGTAAGCTTAGATAAAAGTATGAAAAATGCCATATGCACCTCCTATGTTAGTACTTTAATAAAAAAGTATACTTGTAAAAGCTATTAAAGTCAAAAGTGAAAAGGCAATTGTTTAGTATTTTTTATAAGGTTATTTTCTAAAACTACTGCAATCTCAATGAACAACATTAAAATTTTCAAATTTTTGGTTGACATTATCAAATTTTAAGAATATTATATAGATTAATAATAATGCAAATATATATATGAGATTGAATATTCGGAAAAAACATTAATGCTTTTTGTGTGTTTGTTGTTTTTTAACCAAGCATGGAGTAGTCAAGACCATTCTAAGTTGTTAAAAGGTCCTTATAAAACAGGTGAAGAAGTTACAAAAGCTTGTTTAGAATGTCATGAAAAAGAAGCGATCGATTTTATTAAAACCTCTCACTGGAGATGGAAAGGTATTCCAAGAACCATTGCTGGTATGGAAAATTCTAAAGAAGAGTATGGAAAGAGTAATCTAATCAACAATTTTTGTATTTCCATTGAAGGTGGTGATAAATGTAGCAATGCTGAATTCTGTACAAAATGCCATCCAGGTTATGGTTGGAAAGATAATACTTTTGATTTCAATAACAAAGAGAAGATAGATTGTTTAATATGCCATGCAAGAGAAGGAAATTACCAAAAAGGGATGTCTGGTGAGCCAGATAGAACATTAATTGAAAGAGGTATTATGTCACTTACTAAGGCAGATCAAAGCGTTGGGAAGCCAAAAAGGGAAAATTGCGGTGTCTGTCATTTTTATGGAGGTAGTGGTGAGGGTGTAAAACATGGTGATCTCGATAGTGCTTTAGTAATACCTACGAGAGATCATGATGTACATATGGGTGGCGTTGCAGACATGACTTGCCAGGCATGCCATGTTACTCAAGAACATAAAATTTCTGGAGCTTCAACATTCCTTGCTACAAATGAAGGAAGAATAAGTTGTGAGGATTGTCATAGGAAACCCCATGCAGAAAGTAAGTCTGAAAAAATATTAAATAAATATTTGAAGGCCGTTGCCTGCCAAACCTGTCATATCCCATACTTTGCTAAGGCAAAGCCAACAAAAATGAGATGGGATTGGTCTACGGTGGGTAAAGATATTGAACCTGAAGAACAGTATGGAAGAGAAACATATGCAAAACACAAAGGTACCTTTGAATGGGGTATGAATGTTGTCCCAACTTATGAGTGGTATAATGGAAAAATTAAAAGATATTTGAAAGGTGATAAAATTGAAGATTCAAAAGGCATTGTCTATATATCAAAACCTGTTGGTAACATAAAAGACTTAAACTCCAAAATTGGCAGTTTAATCCAGTAAACCCATTACTACCAATCCCAATGTCAAAACAAACTGTAGAAAATGATTCACTTTACACAAACAGGTTTGGATTAAATTTAAAGGTGAAAGCTACAAATGATGTATCTGTTACAGCACGGTTTGTAATGAACAAGGTAAGTGGTGCACAAGATTCAAGAGCTGTATTAGGACCATTTTTTGCTGATAGAGCAGGGCTTTTTGATGGTACTGTTGGCCACGTTCCAAATGATAATACACTTTATGTTGATACCGCATATGCAACTTGGAACAATATTGGAGGATTACCAATCTGGTTTTCTGTTGGTAGAAGACCATCAACGGGTGGCATACCGACACATTTAAAACAAAGCACCCAAAAGCCTGATGTTAGTGGGACACCAGCACTTTTGGTTGATTATGCCTTTGATGGTATGACTTTAGGTTTTGCACCAGATATTGATGCATTGCCAGGTGCTTACTTGAAACTTTGTTATGGTAGGGGATTTGAAAGTGGGTTTCAAACAGCAACAAATAGTCTCGATGATACAGATATGTTTGGCGTACAATTAGTTCCTTATGATACAGAAAAGCTCACTGTATTTTTACAATGGAACAAGGGAATGAATATTTTTGATGCACCTGTAATGAAAGAAGTTTATCCTGGCTTTCCAACTGGACCAAGTTCTACATCTCTTGGAAATATTGATTGGTATGGAATTAACTTCCTCGGTAAGGTTAAAAATGTAGGCCCTGGTTCAATGAATTGGTTTATTAGTGCTGCCGCAAGTATAACTGATCCACATGAAAAATCTGGTCCTTTAGGAACAGGCCTACTTTTAGATCCAATGGAAGGAAAAGTCTCTAAAAAAGGCTATGCATTCTATCTTGGTGGTAGATATGATATAGAATCAACAGGTACAAAAATAGGTTTAGAATATAATCATGGCACTAAAAACTGGATAACCTTTGCACCAGCGGCAGACGATATATGGACAAGTAAATTAGGTACACGTGGAAACGTATATGAAGCATACATTATTCAAGAAATAAATAAGAAAGCTATTTCATCATTTAACGCTAAAGCATTTTTCAAGTTAGGGTATCAGTTTTATAAATTTGATTACACAGGAAGCAACAACTGGGTTGGTGCACCTAAGGACATAGATTCTCTTGATAATTCTATGAATGCCCAAATGATGGCACCAATTGAAAAAGCAACAAATGTTTATGCAACATTTGAAGTACATTTTTAAAAAGGAGTAGCATATGAAAAAAATAGATTTATTTTTAATTTCAATTTTTTTTGTGTTGTTTGTTATGACTCCTTTGAAAACGAAAGCTGAAGAGGTTTTAAAAATTGTGGGTGAAGTTACAAAAATAGAATTATCTGCTGATGGTAAGCAAGCTGTTGTGGAAATAAAAGATAATAAAACAGAAAAGGTTATTGAAGTGATAGTTTTAGATGACGAAACGTTAAATAAATTTAAAAGTTACAAAATTAGAGAAGGCGATGAAGTTCGTTGTAAATATGTAGTGAAAGATGGTAAAAACATAAGTAAATCTCTCTTTCGTACAGCAGGTTGTTAAAAAACTTTTCTCGAGCTGGTATTAGATGCCAGCTCGAGAAAAAATCCTACACTTTAATATTCAATTGAGTTATTATATCCTATAATGAAAAAGAAAAGAGTTGTTACAAGGGATGAGCTCATCAATATTGGTAAAGAAGTATTTTCTGAAAAAGGATACTTCCTTTCGAAAGTTTCTGATATTGTAAAAAAAGCAGGTGTATGTCAAGGTACTTACTATCTTCATTTTGAAAGCAAGAAAGACCTCCTTTCTGCAATAATTGATGAATTTCATAGAGACATACATAAGATTTTATTTGAAGATAATTATCTTGCTAATGGCGGGATGAGTGTACTCATTTCTAAAGAAAAAGGCTTATTTAACTATTTTATGAATAATGTTAAAACAACATTACTTATTTTTAGAGAAGGTTATGGTGAAGTTGAGTTTGTTGAAAGACTTACACAAATTCACAAGGAAATGACAGAAGCAAGAAAGCTTATTCTTAAGGAAATTTTGAGAAATAATGAAGAAGCTGAATTATATGGTTATTTGCTTGGTGGTGTTCTGAGAGGACTGTTTATGTACTCTGTTGAAAAAAAATTAGAAAAAGATGTATATGAACCTCTTTTAGAAGAGATGCTAGTAAAGTTTTTCAAAAGTCTAAATCTCTTGTAATGCTCTTATTGGATCTATATCTGAAGCCTTTTTTGCAGGATATAGTCCTGCAAATAATCCAAGAAAAAAAGATAGAAATATAGATATAAAAATTGAAATTATTGACATTGCAAAGGGATAAAAAGCATAATGACTGACTATTAATGTAATAATAATTGCTAAGAATATACCGAGCATGGAACCACTAATAGTAAGAAACAAAGCTTCAAATAAGAATTGTAATATAATATCTTTTTTGGTAGCGCCGCAGGCTCTCCTGATGCCAATTTCTCTTTTTCTTTCTGCAACAGTTATCATCATTATAGCAAGTATACCTAATCCACCAATGGAGTAGGAAAGTATTGATGCAGTATTACCTAAATCACTAACAAGCTCAGTTACTTCATTTTTAATAGATACTAGGTCAGTTATTGCCTGCACAATGAAATCATCTCTCTGTCCTGGAAGTATTTTGTGCCTCATCCTTATAAGTTTTTTTATCTCTTCTTTTGTAGAAGTTAAAGCTTCAGTGGATGATACCTGCACATAAAATGAAGATATGTAATCAACATTTAAAACCCGTCTAATCATGGTATTGAAAGGTATAATAACCATGTTGTCCTGGTCATTACCTGTTAAATCCACACCCATTGGTTCAAGTACCCCTACCACTTCAAAGGGTGCTCTGAATAGAAGTACATGTTTACCAAGAGGATCTTCATTACCAAAAAGATTTTCATATATCTTATATCCAAGTATAGCCTTCTTCTCATTATTTTCAAATTCATTCAGTGTAAGAAATCTGCCCATGAAAATTTTTAAATTCCTTAATTCTAAGAAATTTGGAGTTATCCCAATTGTATTTGCAGTAACAGTTTTTTCTTTATATCTCATTGGAAAAGTTTTAGAAAAAGAAGGAGCAATAGTTATAACATTTTGTACAGAATTTTTTACTTCTATAGCATCTGAAATCTTAAGTGTCTTTGCTGGTAGAAAAAAGGTTCTACCTCTGCCTGGAGCAACTACTGTTCCAGCGTTGACTATAATTAGATTTTTACCATACCTGTCTGCTTCTATTTCAACTTTTTTCTTCATCATCTCAGTAATGTTTGAAACTACAACTAAAGATAAAGTACCCAAGGCTATTCCTAAAATAGATAAGAGTGTGCGTATTTTATGGGTGTGCAAATTCTTTATTGTAAGAATTAGGTTAATAGTAAGACTTCTAAGCAATGAGAGCCTCCACAGGATTTAATTCTGCAGCCTTTCTTGCGGGATAAAGCCCTGATATAAGTCCTACAATTGTCGCAACTAAAGCAGTAATCCAGAATATTTTATAAGAGAAAGATATAGGAATTGTTGTATAGGCGAGAATAATTTCACTAGAAATATATGTAAGTATAAGTCCCAAAACACACCCAAACAATGAAATTATAATGCATTCCAATAAGAATTGTATAATTATATGATGTTTTTTAGCTCCAAATGCTCTTCTAATTCCAATCTCAGACTTTCTTTCCTCTACTGATATCATAAAAAGATTTGCCATTACAAATCCACCAACAACAAGTGATATGCTTCCCGTAATCCCTAAGAAAAGCACAAGAGTACCTTGCAAAACAAGTAAAAATTGCTTGGCATCTTCTGCAGTTCTAATTGTAAAATCATTAGGCATTTCTCCTTTTAAATTATGTCGCTCTCGAAGTAAAGTGTTGACATCATTAATTCTTGAGGTTAAATCGCCTATAAATCTTGCTCTAATTGCTCCAATATACTTTCTCTCATTAAGCATTTTTTTCATTACCGTTGTTATTGGCATTATAATTCTATCATCTAAAACCATACTTCCAAAAGATATGCCTCTTTCTTTTAAAACACCAGCTACATAAAAGGGTTTGTTGTTGAGTAGAATAGTTTTTCCTATTGCACTTTGTGGGTTGCCATTAAATATATTTTTAACAATTTCTTGCCCTATAACAGCAACATTATTGTGTTCTTTGATATCTTCTTCAGAAAAACTACTACCTTCGCTTATTTTCCATCCCCAGGAGGTGAAATATTCTGTTGTACTACCTATTCCAAGGGTTCTCCACTTTTTATTTCCATACACAACAGTCATGTTTCTAACTGGTACCATTGGTATTGTTTCATAGCAGCCAATAACAAGCTCTTTTATTGCTTTCATATCATCAAGGGTAAGTGTATTCATTCTTATTCTTGCCGTTCTTGTATGCTCAGAGCCACTAAATATGAGAATCGCATCGGGCCCAAAATCACTAAAAAGCTGGTTAGCTTTTTTGTTTGCACCTTCTATGGAAGCTATGATAAGTGTTATAGATACAATCCCAAGGGCAATGCCTAAAAGGCAGAAAAAACTTCTTAGAGGATAAGATAAAATTGCTTTAAAAGCCTGTTTTAAAAGTTTTAATTGATATATGCTATACAATATGTCCATCGGAAATTCTAATAGTTTTTTTGCATCGTTTAGCTATGTCTGGTTCATGGGTTATTATAATTAAGGTCTTACCTTTTTTATTTAAATCTATAAGTATATCCATTATTTCTTCCGATGTTTTTGTATCAAGTGCACCTGTTGGTTCATCAGCGAGAATGATTTCAGGGTCATTAATAAGCGCTCTTGCTATTGCTACTCTTTGTTGTTGTCCACCTGATAACTGTGTGGGTTTATTGTAAATTTTATCTCCCATCCCAAGTTCTGTAAGAAGTTTAATAGCTTTATTTTTAATGTCAGTTATGTTTTTTTTTGAATAAATCGTCGGGAGAATTACATTATCAAGTGAAGTTATATATGGTATTAAATGAAACTGCTGGAATACAAAACCTATGCTTTCATTTCGTACAGAAGAAAGCTCATCATCAGAGAATGTTGTAATGTCTCTTCCTTTGAAAAGATAAGTGCCAGATGTTGCTCGATCCATACAACCAATAATATTCATAAGTGTAGTTTTTCCAGAACCTGATTGTCCTATTATAGCTATGGAATCATTGGGATATATCTCAAGGTTAATACCTTTCAAAACTTCTATCTCTTTGTTACCTATAATAAAGCTTTTTCTTATGTTAATTAACTTTATTAGTGGATTTTCTAACATTACCTTCTACCATGAGGTGGATTATTAGGTATTTGTGGAACGGGTTTTTTTTCTATTAATACAATATCATTTTCCTTTAAACCAGAGATTATTTCTGTATTCTTTTCATCGCGTATGCCAATTTTTACAGGTATTGAAACCTGTGATTTTTCTTTTGGTACGATAACAACGTATTCTCCTTTTTCGAATTTAACGGCAGCATTTGGGACTAAAAGTACATTTTTCTTAGTCTCTGAAAAAACTTTTACATGTGTTGTCATTTCTGGTCTTAACATTTTAGCATCTTCTGGATTGATCTTTACTGTTGCTAAATAGTAAACAATATTATCTTTTATTTCAGGTTGTGGGTAAATTGCAGAAATTGTGCCCTTAAAGACTTTGTCTTTATATGCGTCTACTGTGTATTCTATGGGAAGACCAACTTTTATCTTACCAATATCTGTTTCATCAACATAAATCCAGATTTCTAACATATTGGGATCTAATAGGGTTATCAAGTTTGGAGCAGAAAGCCCGGCTACAACAGTTTCTCCTTCTTGTGTAGAAACCTGAGATACAATGCCATTAATAGGTGAGTAAATCCTTGTATATGTTAAGTTTACTTCTAAGTTTTTAATTCTAGCCTTTGCTTGCTCAATGCTTGATTTTGCTAATTCTAACTGTTTTGAATACTCCTGTTGTAATCTACTGAGACTTGCTTTTGCCTGTTCAAAGTTTGCTATAGCAACATCTGCCTCCTTTTTAGCTCTATCAACCTCATCCTGAGTAGCAAAACCTCTTTTAAAAAGCTCTTCCTGTCTTTTTAAATTTGTTATTGCATATTCTTTTTGTGCCCTCATACTATTTAATACAGCTTCTTGTTCGGATATTTTTAAAGGATAGGTTTCTTTAATCATTAGGTAGTTATCTTCTTGATATTTAAGTGCTGCTTTTGCATTTTCTAAGTCAGAGATTATCTGCCTGTCGTCAATAAGAGCAATTAGTTCTCCTTTTCTAACATAATCGCCAACCTGATAGCGTAATTTTACAAGTGTTCCTGTTGCTCTTGTGCCAACTTTAACCTGGGCACCAACCTGTGGTTTTATAATACCTGTTACTTCTATGACCCTTGTAATGTCACCTTTAGTAACATTTGCCTTTATATAAGTTATTTCTGGTTTTTTTTCCCTAATGAATAAAAAATACACCGCTATGAGTATTGATATTGCTATAAATATAATGAAAACAGTTTTTGTCTTTTTGCTCATTTTAAATCCTCAAAATTTATTATACCCATAACTCTTTCAAGCAAGTTTTTTGATAAATTTTGGTTAAGGATAGAACTAATATAGTTATCTTTTGCATTAGCATAATCAATTTCTGATTGTATAAGTGAAAGGATGTCACCTTTACCAATCCTATATTCCTCAAAGGCTTGTTCATAATTCTGCTTTGCGGATTTTACAAGGGCTTCCGAGACTTTTATCTGTTCAGTAGCTGTATGAAAATCAGCAAAGGTTTTTTTTACTTCTAATTTTATATTTCTTATAAGTTCCTCAATCTTTTTCTTTTGCCCTTCTATACTATATTCTGTTGCTCTAATTTTGTGATATTTACCCATGCCAGAAAAAAGATTCCAGTTAATTGTCAGTTCCAGTCTTGTTTCTTCCTTTGAGGGCGGGGGAAAGAAGCTTGAATCATTTCTATGATAACTAATAAATGCTTGTGCAGTTGGATAAAAATCAGATTTTGTTAATTTTTTTTCTTCTTCTATACTTTTAAGGACAAGTTTTTCTCTTTGTAACTCTTCACGCCTTTCTATTGCAATATTTACAATATCTTGTTCTGAAAAGGGTATAGTTGCAGGTTCAATTGTGCCTTCTATATCATTTTCGGACAAAGGTTTATCAATAATGCTCTCCAGTTCATATACTATTTTTTTTAAGTTGTTCTGACTTTCTATAACTGCTAATTTTGCATTTTCATACCTAACATTTGCTTGATAAACTTCAGAAAGTTTTGCTATACCTACGTCTTTTTTTGCAGTCGCAAGGTCAAGAGAACGCTTTGCAGCATTAAGAGCTTCTTTGCGTTCTGAAAGTTTTTTCTTTTCCGCAATGATTTTAAAATAGAGGTCTTTTATGAGCTTTGTAATATCTTTTTCATAGCTTTTATATATATTTTCTTCAATCAAGAAGGTATAGCGTTTAATCTCTTTTGTAGATGAACGCTTTGGGTTGAAGAGGGTATAGCTCACTGTAATTGAGCCACTATAATAGTTTTTATCGTTTAGTTGAGGATTTAATCTTGACTGAATATAATTTTTATAGCCTAAAGTAAAATCAATTGATGGATAATAAGGGTCATAGGAAGCTTTAAATTTTTCCTTTTGAGAACTAACATTAAATTTTTGTTGTTGTAATAGCGGGTAATTTTTGTTGGCAAGTTCTATTAGCTCTTTTAGAGTATAGGCCCTAAGTGGCCAAGGTAGAATACATATGAATAGAAATACTAAAAAAAACTTTTTAAAATGCCTCATAAATCAACTTTAATTTTATTTTTAAGTTGTTACTTTGTAAATTATTTTTTAATCTCTTCACTTTGTTGTTTTGGTGGAATCTTGCCTTTACGTATGTAATTTTTAATTTTTACCTCTGCATCTATAACATCTTCGGCATTAGGTCCAGTTATAGTGTATGTGTAGCCTTTTTTTGGGTCATAGTTTAATTTGACAGTTAAAGATGTTGTTGCAAAGAAAAAAATCAAAAAGATAAGAGCGTGTTTTTTCATTTTCAAACCTCCTTTTAAAGCTTATTGTAATATGTCTTTGTGAAAAAAATATGAAGATATAATCAATGACTATTTTTTTATAATATCTTGACATAATTTGCCCTTTAATGATAACAAATTAGAACTTATGAGCAAAGAGTTACTTTATTTGCTATGTGCGAAAAAATTGAAGGAAAAGGAATTGTATGAGATATTTAAAGCCTGCCCTTCTGCTGATGATGTTGAAAGGAGTATTTCCAACCGTTTTACAAAAAGTGATATTTACGAATCAAAGGAACTTTTAAAAAAGTTAGTAGAAAAAAATATAAAAATAACAGCTATTTTTGAAAAGGATTATCCACAAATATTAAAGTTTATAGACTATCCCCCACCCCTTCTGTTTTATAAGGGAGAATATGTTGAAAATGATATAAATAGTATTGCCTTTGTAGGCTCAAGGGATGCATCTTTTAGGGGTATTGAGATTGTAGAAAAATTTGTTAGTGATATGAGTGGGTTACCAGTCACTATCGTAAGTGGTCTTGCAAGAGGTATTGATACATGTGCTCACGAAAAGGCAATACAGTATGGCCTTAGAACGATTGCTGTTTTAGGCAATGGTATAGACATTGTATATCCTGCATCAAATAGAAGGTTATACAATGAGATTGCTGAGAAAGGGTGCATTTTTTCAGAATTCCCCCCTCAAACTCCACCTCTGCCTCATCATTTTCCAAGAAGAAATAGGATTATAAGTGGTTTATCAAAAGCAGTTGTAATTATAGAGGCAGGGAAGAAAAGTGGTTCTTTAATTACTGCAAGATTTGCGATTGAACAAGGCAAAGATCTTTTTGTAGTGCCACGAACACCACTTGAAAAAAATGCATGGGGAAACAATATGTTAATCAAAAATGGAGCAAAAATAGCGACAGAAGCTAAGGATATAATTGAGGAAGTTTTCCCAGAGATAAACATTGAAAAAAGGGAAAAAAAAGAGATAACACTTTCTCAGGAAGAAAGGGAAATACTATCACATATTGGTGAAGAACCTGTAAATTTCGATAATTTGTGTTTTTTGCTTGACAAAGGGCCTGCAACACTGGCAAACTTTTTGCTTCAGTTAGAATTAAAAGGATTGATAAAAGCTTTACCAGGAAAGAATTATATAAAAATACAGGAGTAGCAAGTGAATTACAGAGTTTTTGAGATAATTAAATTCATTTCTAAAAGGGTTATGGAAGAAAGCACCGTTTTTACGGAAGATATAGTGGATGAATTAATTGTAGAAGGTTATAACCAAGATGAGATTGAAGAAGCAATCACATGGATAGATTCTTACCAGAAAAACTTTATCATTGAAGGGGAAATTGAAATTAAAAACATTTTTAGAGAAATACAGTGTGAAGAGGCAGTGCTATATTATATTGAAAGTATGATTATAATAGGTTATTTTACAGAAGATTATCTTGAAGACCTTTTAAAATATACGCTATTTTCCCATGAAAAAGATGTTTTAACTTTAGATGATATCATAGCAAATGATAGGTTACTGCGGTTTTGTAGAAAAGAATGGGCTGAAGAGGCTTTTGCAAATTTCAAAGCATTTAATCTGAAAAAGGATTGTTAGGAGATGCCCAAAAGCCTGGTTGTTGTTGAATCACCAGCGAAGGCAAAAACTATTGAAAAATATCTCGGTAATGATTGTAAAGTAGTTGCTACATATGGTCATATTAAGGATTTACCTGAAAGAACACTTGGTGTGGATATTGAAAATGGTTTTACTCCCACATACATAAATTTACCGAAAGCCAATAAAATAATTGCAGAATTAAAAAAACACGCTAAAAATGCAGAAAATATTTATATTGCTTCCGATCCCGATAGAGAGGGAGAAGCTATAGCTTTTCATGTAGCGGAAGAGTTAAAAGAATTAAAAAAAGACATAAAGCGTATTCTTTTTTATGAAGTTACTAAAGATGCAATTAGAAAAGCCTTTCAGAACCCAACCGAATTAGACATAAATAAGTATGACGCTCAAAAATCAAGAAGAGTCCTTGATAGATTGGTAGGTTATAAAATCAGCCCTATTTTATGGAAAAAGGTAAAAACAGGACTTTCTGCCGGTAGAGTTCAGTCAGTAGCATTGCGAATTATCTGTGAAAGGGAAAAGGAAATTAAAAATTTTATACCCAAAGAATACTGGGTCATTAAAGGGATATTTGAAGATGAAAAAAGCCAGACTGTAACTGGTAAATTAGAAGAAATTGAAGGTAAGAAGGTAAACATAGAAAATAAATCTTCAGCGGATGCAATACTTGAAGAAATAAAAAAAAGTAGTTTTTACTTAAAAAAGGTAATAGAGAAACCAAAAAAAAGAAGTGCTCCTGCCCCTTTCATAACAAGTACATTGCAACAGGAAGCGGTTAAAAGATTAAACTTTTCTACAAAAAAAACGATGACTATAGCTCAAATGTTATATGAAGGTATTGATTTAGGTAATCTTGGCAGACAAGGGTTAATAACATACATGAGAACAGATTCGCCAAGAATATCAAATGAGGCTATAGAACATGTTAGAAATTATATAAAGTCTAAGTTTGGTGAAGGTTATCTATCAGAGAAGCCAAGACAGTTTGAAGGTAAAAAAACTGCTCAAGAAGCCCATGAGTGTATAAGGCCCACATCGATGGATTTAGACCCTGAAACAGTTAAAGAATACCTCACTAAAGACCAATATGTTTTATACAAAATGATTTTTGATAGGTTTGTAGCCTGTCAGATGAAAGACGCTGAGTATAACCAGACAATTTATGAAATCACTGATAAGGAAAAAGAGAAGTTTCTTTTTAGAGTAAAGGGTTTGACTTTAAAGTTTCCTGGTTTTCTTATTGTGTACATGGAACCTGAAACAAAAGAGGATAGTAATGAAGAAGAGGATGAAAAAGAGAAAAAATTACCTATCCTGGTAGAAAATAGCCATTTGATCTTAAAAGATATTAATTCAGAGCAAAATTTTACTTCCCCACCTCCTCGTTTTACTGAAGCAACACTTGTTAAGGAATTAGAAGAGGATGGTATAGGGAGACCAAGTACTTATGCCACTATTATTTCAACATTACTTGAAAAGGGGTATGTCAAACTTATAGATGGGAAGTTTCATCCCACCGAACTTGGATGTACTGTTTCGGAGCTTCTTGTTCAGGGGTTTCCCGATGTAATCAATGTGGATTTTACTGCACAAATGGAACAACAGCTTGATGAAGTTGAGGAAGGTAAGGTTAAATGGAATAAAATTGTAGAAGATTTTTATAAAAGATTTGTAGTTGCCCTCGAAAATGCTTATAAAACAATGGCTAATCTAAAAAAGACAGGTATAGCTACTGATATAGTATGCGATATATGTGGTAAACCTATGGTCATTAAATATAAAAACAGTAAAGAATTTCTTGCTTGTAGTGGTTATCCAGATTGTAAAAATATAAAAAACTTTGAAAAGGACAGAGAAGGCAAAATTATTATTATAAACCAAAATGAAAAATCAGGAAAAACTTGCCCTGAATGTGGAGCTGAATTACTAATTAAGAAAGGTAAATATAATAATTTTCTTGCCTGTGAGAGGTATCCTGATTGTAAATATACAGAGTCAATTAAGCTTGATATTAAATGTCCTTTGTGTGGCGCAGGTATTATAGAAAGAAAAAACAAAAAAGGTAAAACATTTTATGGATGTAGTGCCTATCCCTCTTGTAAATTTATAAGCAATGCTAAACCTGTAAACGAACAGTGTCCTAAGTGTGGAAACTCTTACCTGATTGAAACAACAGAAAAAAAGGTTCCAATCTACAAATGCCCTAAAAAGGGTTGCGGGTATAAAAGAGCTAAATGACAGAAGAAGGAATTTTATATGTAGTTGGCACTCCAATTGGTAATCTTGAAGATATTACTATGCGAGCAATTAAAACTTTAAAAGATGTCGATGCTATAATCTGTGAAGATACAAAAAAATCAAAAATATTATTAGAGAAATACGGCATCAACAAGCCACTTTTTTCTTATTACAAGCCAAAAGAAAAAGAAAAATCGGAAAAAATAATAGAAATGCTTGAAAATGGAAAGAAATTAGCACTTATAACCGATGCTGGGACTCCATTAATTTCTGATCCAGGAGCTATTTTAATAAGTGAACTTCACAAAAAAGGGATAAAGGTTATTGCAGTTCCTGGTCCATCTTCTGTAACTGCTGCTTTATCAATATCTGGCTTTAGTGCTGATAGGTTTATCTTTGAAGGTTTTTTACCAAAAAAAAAGGGTGAGATAGAGAAAAGGTTGAAAGAGTTAAAACATTTTTCACATACACTTGTGTTTTTTATTCCTGGTAGAGACCTTGAGAAACAGCTAACTTTTATACTCCATATTTTAGGCAATAGAAGGATTTGTGTAGCCAGAGAGTTGACAAAATTTTATGAAGAGGTAAAAATTGGTAGTATAGAGCAAGTATTAGGTAGTAAAATTGAGCTTAAGGGAGAATTTACTGTTATAGTTGAGGGGGCAAGTACAAAGAACATTGAAAAAGAAGAAAAAGAAGATGTATTTGAAATTTTAAAAAGGAAAATTAAAGAGGGTTGTAGTTTCAAAGATGTCATTAAGTCTAAGGAGTTTGAAGGCTATAAAAGAAATGAATTATATAAAATGTTCCAGGAGGTAAAGGATGGAAAAGGAAAAACTAAAAGAGATACTCTTTGAAAAATCAAAGGATAAAAAACTGCCCTGTAAGCTGGCTTTTAAGATTTCTGAAGAATATAATGTTGGGCTGAAAGAGATTGGTAATATGGCAAATGAGTTAGGTATTAAAATAATAGAGTGCCAGTTAGGGTGTTTTAAATAATTTTGCTATGAATAAGGCATTACTAGTAATTGATATGCTAAATGATTTTTCTAGAAAAGAAGGGGCTCTTTTTGTGCCTGAAAATGAAAGAATAATACCTGAAATCTCAAAGTGGATAAAGAAGTTTCGTGAAAAAGGGGATTATATAATATTTATTTGCGATAATCATATTGTTGATGATAAGGAGTTTTCTAAATGGCCACCCCATGCAATTTCAGGTACATGGGGAGCGGAAATTGTTGAAGAACTTAAACCAGAACTGGATTCAGGAAAAGAATTTATAGTAAAAAAAACAACTTATTCAAGTTTTTATAAAACTGAATTAGAGGAACTCCTTAAAAAATTAAATGTTTACGAACTCTATTTGACAGGTTGTGTTATAAATATCTGTGTATATTTTGCTGCCATGGAAGCAGTGCTTAGAGGATTTAAAGTTTTTGTTATAAAAGATGCAGTAGCTGCAATTGATGAAAAAGATAAAGATTATGTTTTCAAAGATATGAAAAATGTTCTGGGAGTTGATTTATTATGAGTTATAATAGAGATTTTTTTATTGCAACTGAAGAAGAGATTAAAAAAGGTCTCGTAACAGATATTTATTTTGAAAGAACGAAAGAGATATTGAAGGCATACAATATTCATAAAAAAGTTTCTGCAGAATTCATTGTAAAGGGGTTCCCGGAAGGTATAAATTGCGGAGTTTTCACAGGACTTAAGGAAGTTATAAATCTACTTAAAGGTAAGAAAGTAACATTAAGGGCGTTACCAGAAGGCACAATATTTAAAACATGGACACCTGTTATGGAATTAACTGGTAACTATTTAGAATTTGGTGTCTATGAAACAGCTATGCTTGGTTTTATATGTCAATCTTCTGGAATAGCAACAAAATCTGCAAGATGTAAAAAAGCTGCTGATGGTAGAGTTGTTATAAGTTTTGGTACGAGAAGGATGCACCCAGTAATTGCTCCAATGATTGAAAGAAGTGCCTATATTGGTGGTTGTGATGGAGTATCTACGATTTTATCTGCAGATTTGCTCGGTATAAAACCAACAGGGACTATGCCCCATGCTCTTATTCTTATTTTCGGAGATACAGTAGAAGCTGCTATAGCTTTTGATAAAATAATTCCAGCAGAGGTACCACGCATTGTTTTAATTGATACCTTTCTTGATGAGAAGTTTGAAGCAATCAGGGTTGCACAGGCTCTTAAAGAAAAGTTATATGGGATAAGATTGGATACACCTGGTTCAAGAAGAGGTGATTTTAAAAGACTTCTTGAAGAAGTCAGATGGGAATTAAATATAAGAGGTTTTGAAAATGTCAAGATAATGGTTTCTGGTGGAATAAATGAGGAAAAAATTAAAGTTTTAAATGATTATTGTGATGGTTATGGTGTTGGTACATCTATTAGTTCTGCATCAACAATAGATTTTTCAATGGATATTGTGGAGGTAGAAGGTGCTTTATGTGCAAAAAGGGGTAAGCATTCTGGTAGAAAAGATGTATTGAGATGTCCACAATGTGGTTATGAAATAGTGGTACCACTTAACAAAAAGATGCAGTGCAAATGTGGATCAGATATGGTTAATCTTTTAAAACTTTATATAAAAGATGGTGAAGTTGTAGAGGAACTTCCAGATGATAAATCGATAAGGGAGTATGTGTTAAAACAGCTGGAAAAAGTAGAGATATGAATGATTATAACAAGTTTTTGCCTAAAGTGGATGTTTTAATAGATAGAGCTGAGAAAATTGTATCCCAGCCAAGATATGTCATTAAGGAAGCAATAAACCTAATGCTTAATGATCAGAGAAATGCCATAAAATGCAAGCATTTTAATGAAGAACATGATAAGTTCAATGAAAAAAATTTTGAGAAGGAATTGAAAACATATATAGATAAAGTGTTAAAGACACCAGTCAAAAGAGTTATTAATGCGACAGGTACAGTAATACATACAAACCTTGGTAGAGCTCCACTTTCAGAAAAGATAATAGAAGAGATTAAACCTTTGGTTTGTAACTATTCAGATCTCGAATTTGATCTAGATACAGGGCTTAGAGGTTCACGATTAAAACATATAAAACCCACTTTTTTTGGTAGTGAAGACATACTTGTTGTAAATAATAATGCTTCTGCCTGCCTGCTTGTTTTAAATACCCTTGCCTGTGGCAAAGAGGTTATAGTTTCAAGAGGAGAGCTTGTCGAGATTGGGGGATCATTTAGAGTTCCAGAAATTATGAAAAGTTCTGGTGCTATTTTAAAAGAAGTTGGAACGACAAACAAAACACATATTCATGATTATGAAAAGGCTATAAATGATAATACTGGCTTAATTTTAAAAGTACACAGAAGTAATTTTGTGCAAAAAGGTTTTGTAAAAGAAGTTAACACTGAAGAATTAATAAAGCTATCACTAAAGTATAATATTCCCTTTTATTTTGATGCAGGCAGTGGTGCATGTGGGGTTATTAGACAAATAAGCATGGATGAGCCTGTTATTGAAGAAGAGGTTAAAAAGGGGGTTGATATAGTCTCTTTTAGTGGTGATAAGTTACTTGGTGGTACTCAAGCAGGTTTGATAGTGGGTAAAAAAGTCTATATTGATAATATGAAAAAAAACCCATTATACAGGGCATTAAGACCAGATAAATTTACTATATACTACCTTGAGCGGTTATTTTTTAATCTTGAAAGAAGAAATTATGATGCTTCACCAGTAATTAAAATGTTAATGGAACCAAAGGATAGCATAAAAAAAAGGGCAAAAAAACTTATTAGGTTGATCCAAAATAAGATTGATAAGGAATGTTTTAAACTTGATATGGATTTTTCAACGCCAGGTGGTGGGAGTCTCCCCGATTTAACATTAGAAACAGTCGTTTTAAAGATAAAACACCCCAAATTTTCTGAAGAGGAATTCTCAAAGTTATTGCTTAAAAGTAACCCTCCAGTTGTTGTGAGAAGAAAGGAAAATGCCTGTATCATTGATTTTAGAACTGTTAGTATGGAAGAAATTCCCATACTTGGTGATATGTTGATAAAATTATTTAATCACTAATGGGTATTTTTATATAGAAAGTTGTGCCTGGATACGTTTCAGGGTCATATCCAGGGCTTTCTGCCCAGATTTTGCCGCCGTGTGCTTCAATAATACCCTTTGTTATTGATAACCCAAGTCCTGTTCCACGAACAGGGAGTTCTTTGCCTGTTTGAGGTGGAGGAAGGGTAAAAAATTCGGTAAAAATTTTATCAATATTGTAAGGTGAAATACCACAACCTTCATCTATAATAGCAATTTTAATAAATGTTTTATTATTTTCTGACTCGACATTTCCGCTTATAGTTATTTTTCCATTTTCTTTGCAGTATTTTATACTATTCACAAGTATATTCCTTAATGCTGTCTCAAATCTCTTTGAATCGATATTTAGCATGGGTAAATTATCGATATTTATTAATTCCACAGAAATGTTTTTGGTTTTAAGTAGAGGCTCAAGTTCGGTAATGAGAGGGTTTAATATAAATTTCAAATATGTTAAATTTTGGTTTAATACAAGCTTGCCAGAGCGAATCTTCATAAGCTCAAGAATTTCTTCAACAAGGCTATTTAATCTTTTTGCTCCTCTTTCAATAGCATTTATAATATCCATTGTCATACTTGATGCTTTAATATTATTATCAGATTTTAAGATGCCAATGTATCCATGTATAAGAGATAATGGAGTTTTCAATTCATGAGAAATTGTTGAGAAGAACACATCTTTCATATTGTCAATTTTTTTAAGCTCCTCGTTAGCTTTTTCTACTGCTGTTAAAGCATTTTCAAGCTTTTCATTTGCTATTTGTAAAGCAAGCTGAGTTGATTTGTATTTTTCTATAAGCTGTTCTAACTCTGCATTTTTAGCTTTTAGCTGTTCCATAAAATGAAATTTTTCAGTAATGTCTTGAAAGGTTATGTTGAGCAATCTTTTACCCCATTCAGATGTTTCCAATAAAGCAACTTCTAATGAACAGAAAATCTCATTGTTATGGGCGTCATACATTTTTACTGTATCAAAGGTTTTTTTTGTTCCAGTTTCTAAAACTTCATAGAAAGCGTCTCTGTAAATAGGTCTTTCTGATGGATCAAAAAAGTCAAAAATACTTTTACCAATAAGATGGTATGTATAATCCATTTTTAAAATTTTTAAAAAACCAGGATTTACGAAGACAAACTTATCATTTTTAATAACAGCAATGCCCATTTCGGTTTTTTCTATGATTTTTCTTAGTTTTTCTTCCTCATTTTTTAGCTTGTTAAGCAGTAATTCTTTCTCAGTAAGAGTTGTGTTCAAAGTTTCTACCATATTGTTTATTGCTTCTATAATGGCACTAATTTCAGTCTCAGTATTTTCTATTTTAATGGGTGTAAATTTACCATCTTTGAAAGACTCTAATGATTCAATTAAGGTATCTAATGGTTTCTGAATCTGTTTTCTATAAAAATAAATAATCATACCAATGCCAAATATACCTGCTATAAATGAAGCAATGGATGCTCGGATAAATACCCAAAAAACCTTACTATAGAGTTTATTATGAGAGAAACCAGCAATTATAAAGCCAATCCTTGTTTTTTTATAATCATAAATTGGCCTTGATATTAAAAAAATCTGGTTATAGGGGAAAATATTTGCTTTTATTTCTTTTTGAAGCTCAAGTTTTTTTTGCTCAATAGGGAACTTTGTTCCAACAATTATAGGATCGCTGTGGTAAAGGACATTGTTGTTTTCATCAACTATTGTAAAAAAAGTAAAAAACTCATCTTTTGATTCATTTTCTAATAGTTCGTTTAATTGTGCAATTTCTGTGAGTGGGATTCCGAGTGAGACAATTCTTTCAATAGTATTATTAATTTTTTCGAGCTTCGCTTCACCATTTTTTCTAATCGTTTCTTTCATATCAAGGTAGTAACCTGATACATTCAGAACAAGGGATAGAAAGAATTGACCAAACATAGCTATGCAAAGGATATAAAGGGATATTTGTAGAATAGGCTTTTTTACTTTAAATTTTTTTAACATGTGGTTAATTTTAAATCTATTTTTTTATTATTTAAAGATTTTTTTGTTTCATACATTTTAAAAAACTCCATTTGACGTTTCCATGCACCCCATAATTTACCTTTACCTACAAGAATTTCAAGTTCTTTTTTGATTTCGTTAGGGAGTGGGGTTGGAGCAAGCTCTGCCCAAGGGCTACCTGGTAGGGGTATAAAATAATGGACCCTAAAGTTAACTTTTTGAGAAGAATATTTTTTTATGAATGTTAGTGTTTCTTCCATTTCATAAGAAGTTTCATAGGGCATACCAAATATAACATCAACATCAACATCAAAATTTGCTTTAAGAGCATATTCAATTGCATTAATAGCATCTGAAACGGTATGGCCACGATGAGCCTTTTTCAACATAGATTCACTACCCGACTGAAGCCCTATGTGAATTCTTTTGTTGTCCACATAATTCTTTAAAATGTTTAAGACTTCATTGTTAACATACTCAGGTCTTATTTCTGATGGAAAGGTCCCAAAAAAAATTCTCCCCCCTCCTTTTATAATATTTCTAATACTCTTCAGAAGCGTTTCTATGGCTTTAATGTTGGGTTTACCATTGTCACTCATGTATCCAAGTGCATTTGGAGTGATAAACCTAAAATCCTTAATCCCTTTTTCAAATGCAATTTTTATATGCTTACATATATCATCAATGCTTCTGTGAATAGGAACCTTTGAAAAAAGATAGCTTGTCTGGCAGAAATAGCAAGAATGAGGACAACCCCTTGTAATCTCAATTGGTTTATAAATGTTAGATTTCAAAGGAAATGATGGAAAATCATCTAACCTTTCTTGAGTTTTTCTAAAAATTTTAGGCAGTGGTTTATTTTCTTTTAAATGTCTTATAATCTCTTTTAGAGATTTTTCACCAGGCCCACTTACTACAATATCAATGCCCAACCTAAACATATCATCGGGTTGCGCAGATGGATGGGGTCCACCTGCTAAAAATAAAGTGTTATCAGTTTTGTATTTTTTTATTAGTTCTTCGATATATGAGCGCTCTGTATAGTAAGAAATAGTATTAAGGGAAAAACAAAAAAGGATTTTTTCAAAGGGGTAGTTTTTTATATTAAGGAAGTTTAGCTGGTTGTAATTAATGATTTCCGCATAAACGTCATCAATGTCTTCAATTGATGCAAGTAATGTTGCTAAACTATAAAAGTTGCTGTTATTTCTTATAAAAAAAACTTTTATTTTCATAAGTTCATTATACAATGAAACTTTTAAAGGTATATATAGAATTTTGAAAAAAATGGTGTGTCAAAATTTTGAAGAAAGTTTATTTATTAAAACTATTAAAAGCTGTTTTTTTATAGTTTTTATCAATTTGACAGACAAAAAGTTTATCTTATAAAATAACCCAAAATAACCCATAAAAAGGGATTAAGGATGAAAAAGGTTGTATTTTTTTTATTGTTTATTTTTGTAAGCACCTATGCTCAGGGTAAAGATTATAGGTTTATCAGCCCTTTAAGTTTTAAAAAACTTATTGACTTGGGGCAGAAAGTTCATCTAATTGATTTACAAAAAGAAGAAGATTTCACAAAAAAACATATAAAAGGTTCAATAGGTACCTATGCCTATCCTGTCAAAAGTGATGAAGATAAAAGTAAGTTAGATGCAATAATTGAAAAAGTGAAAAAAGATAACTTTGATATTGTAATTGTTTGTCCAAGGGGTGGGAATGCAGCGAAAAATGCTTATGATTATATGTTGAGCAAAGGTATTGCTGAAGAAAGACTCTACATTTTAGAAGGCGGGATAAAAGATTTTTCCTATGGAGAAATGTGTCAAACAAGATAAAAATTTCTGTGGTTATACCAGTTTATAATGAAGAAGATAGCATCAAGGAAGTATTGGATTCTCTTTCAGGAATTAATCCATTTGAAATAATTGTTGTTGATGGTGGAAGCATTGATAATACTGTAGATATTGCAAAATCTAAAGGTGCAAAGATTGTTATAACAAATAAAGGTAGGGGAAGACAGATTAAAGAAGGCATAAAAATAGCTCAGGGCAAGCTAATTTTGATTCTTCATGCAGATACGCGTCTTTCGCCATCTATAAAAAATGAAGATTTTATGCTCGATAAACTATATGTAGCTGGTTTTTTTAAGTTAAAATATAAGGGTGGGAATCTTGCAGCTAAAGTTGTTGAACTATTTGCTAATATAAGGTCATGGTTGCATTCTTTGCCCTATGGAGATCAAGCAATATTTGTTAAGAAAGAAATATTAGAACACATTGGCAATGTTAGAGAATATCCTTTTCTTGAAGATGTAGACCTTGTTTTGAGATTGCGTAGATCAGGTAAGATAAAATTTGTAAATAAGCCTGTTTTTGTTTCTCCAAGAAGGTTGCTTAAAGGAGGTTTTTTTCATCCTTTCTTTCACAGTTTTAAAAATTTTGTTATTGTCATATTATTTTTGATGGGAGTTTCTCCAGAAAGGCTCATTAAATATTATAAATAGGGGTGCTAATATATGGATAAAGAAAGAATCGTTTATGAAAGATATAAAAGGGCCTCTCAGTACAAAGAGGAATCACTTTGTTGTCCTGTTACTTATTCAGACAAATACTTAAAAATCATACCTCAGGAGATAATAGAGAAGGATTATGGCTGTGGTGACCCATCTCAGTATGTTATGGAAGGAGAAACGGTGCTTGATTTAGGCTCAGGGGGAGGTAAATTATGTTACATTTTAGCACAGGTAGTTGGGAAGAAGGGCAAGGTAATAGGTGTGGATATGAATAGTGAGATGCTTGCTTTGGCAAGAAAATATGAAAATGATGTAGCAAATAAACTAGGTTATAAGAATTTTGAGTTTAAAAGGGGAAGGATACAAAACTTAAAGCTTGATTTAGAGAAACTTGAAGCATATATAAGACAAAAACCTATATGTACATTGGATGATTATCTTGAATTGGAATTTAAGATTAAGGAGTTAGAAGAGGAGGAGACTCTAATAAAAGATAAATCGATAGATGTGGTTGTATCAAATTGTGTTCTTAATTTGGTAAGAGATGAAGATAAAAAACAACTTTTTAGAGAGATATATAGGGTTTTAAAGCAAGGTGGAAGGGCGGTAATTAGCGATATAGTTTCCGATAAAGATGTACCAGATTACATGAAAAAAGATCCAGAATTATGGTCGGGTTGCATTGCTGGTGCTATGAAGGAAGAGCATTTTATAAATGCTTTTAAGGAAGCAGGTTTTAAAACTGTAAAGGTATTGAAGAAAGATAGTCAACCATGGAGAACTATTGACGGGATTAACTTTTACTCCGTTACAGTTTCTGCATTTAAAGGCCCTGAAAAAGTGAAGTATAACTCCTGTTGTGGCAAAAGCTTTATAGACCTAAGCTTCCAGGAAAAAATCAGATCAATGGGGTATGTATTAAAAAAGGATGAGATAAAAACAGTACAGATAAATGTAGGTGGGCTTTGTAACCAATCATGTACGCATTGTCATATTTCAGCAAGTCCTGATGATAAAAGAATGATGAATAAAGAAGTTATGGAAAAAATCCTTGCATTAATAAAGGAATCATCAGTAAATACAGTTGATATAACTGGTGGTGCTCCCGAGCTTAATCCCCATATAGATTTTTTAATAGAATCATTAAAAAAGATTGTTGCAAAAATTATATTCAGAACAAATTTAACAGCCATATTTAATAATGATTGGTTAATAACGTTGTTAAGAGATAAAAGAATTTCTCTTTTTGCTTCACTACCATCTATATATAAAGAAGAACTTGATTCACAAAGAGGCTATGGAGTTTATGAAAAATCAATAAATATGTTAAAAAGGTTAAATGAGTATGGGTTTGGGAAGGAGTACGAACTTAATATTGTATATAATCCTGTGCTTCCTCAGTTGCCTGATGAATCAATATTAAATATATATGAAAAAACACTAAAGGCTGCCTATGGAATTCAGTATAATAATCTAATAATGATTACAAATGCTCCTATTGGAAGGTATGAAAGGTTTTTGAAGGAATTGGGTAGTTATGAAGATTATATGTCATTGCTCAAAGCGAGTTTTAATGAAAAAAACCTTGGAAAACTTATGTGTAGGAACTTAATTAACATTGGTTATGATGGAAGTATCTATGATTGTGATTTTAACAATGCTCTTTGCCTTAAAGTAGCTCATGTGGATAATATAAAATCTTTAAAACAGCTTGTAAGTAAAAGAATAATAATAAAAGAGCATTGTTATGCTTGTACTGCAAAAAAAGGCTCTTCCTGTTTTGGAAGTTTATGTTGCTAAAGATTCAAGAATGTACGCTTTGCGGTAAATGTTTTGACTGCCCATATCTTGAAAAGTATGGCTATCCCAAAGAAATATACCAAAAAAGAGATATCTCGGTTTTTATTTGTACTAACTGTGGTTTATGTAATGCTTTATGTCCTTTCGATGTTGAGCCTGCTTACGCACTTTATGAATTAAAAAAGATGTTGATATCTGAAAATAAGCTTTCCAAAGAGTCCAGAGATGCAATAAACCAAGCAAGAAATTTTGTAAAAAGGATGAGTAGATTTCCCTTTACTACATTTAGCTTTCGCAAAACTGTATTCTTTCCGGGATGTGCTCTTGTTTCAATGGGTAGTAAGATAGTTTTTAGCTTAAAGAAAATCCTTGAAAAAAGGTTGAGAAAAAAAATAGGATTGTTTATACATTGTTGTTCTGATCCTGCCTATCAGAATGGAGACGTAGATTTTGTAAAAGATTTTGTGCAGAACTTAAAAGAGTTACTTGAGAATGGAGGGGTAAATAAAGTAATTGTTGCCTGTGGTAACTGTAAAAAGGTTTTTAAAGAGTTTATGTCGGATATGGAGGTGGTGCATGTATTGGAAATAATAGAAATTAGTAACTTCGAAGAAAATGGTTTTATCTTCCACCATCCCTGTCCAAATTTTAAAAATATAGAAATAAAAAAAAGTATCGATAAAGTTTTTCACGAAAAAGCTTATTATATATTTGACGAACCTTACTGTTGTGGATTAGGTGGTAGTGCAAGCAAACTTGATAAAGATATATCCATGAAGTTTTTAAAAAGGGTTTCTGAAAGGGCTGGAGAAAAGGTTTTATTAACAACGTGTATGGGCTGTAAAAACCGTTTTATGAAGAACGGATTAAAAGCTTTCCATGTGTATGAATATCTAACAAAAAGTATAATTGATAAACCCATAGGAGATGGGAGGAAATGGGTTAATAGATTATTAGTTTCGTTATTGTCTAAAATAAACTTTCTGAAAATACTTTTATTCAGCCTTGTAATATTTTTAAGCTTATATGTTTACAATCTACAAAAAAGTGGCATTTTAACATTACAAAATTTAATGGCATTTGTAAAGTCATCAAAATACTTAGCACCATTAATATATTTGCTTGTGTATTCAATAGGTCCAACAGTTTTCTTCCCGAGCCTTATTTTAACAATATTGGCAGGTGCTTTATGGGGGCCTGTTTATGGTGTTTTTTTTGCAATTACAGGTGCAACTATTGGCTGTTCAATACCCTTTTTAATTTCGAGATATCTATTTAGTGATGTTGTAAAAGAACTTTTTGGTTATAAGAGATGGCAAAAGTTAAAGATGTTAGTAGAAAAAAATGGATGGAAGGTTGTTGCATTTACAAGAATTGTACCTATTTTTCCCTTCCCTGCATTAAACTACCTTTTTGGTATAACCCCTGTACCCTTTATTCATTATGTAGTTACATCCTTTGTTTTTATGTTACCTGCCTGTATAGCATATGTGTATTTTGGTAGTTCCTTAATAGATTTATTGATAAAAGGTGAGGTTAAGTCTTTGATACTTTCTATCATAATTATTTCTCTTGTTATGGTTTTACCCTATGTATTTCATTTGAAAAGAAAGTCTATTTTAGAAAAAACTGATGAATAAAAGCTAAAGTTAACCATGTGAAAAAAAGAAAGTAAAAGTGATAAATAAAAAGTAAGCCCCTTTGTTAATGATATGTAGAAAACTATAAAAAATAACATGCTTGGAATAATTCCGAAAATAACGCCTGTTGTATATTTTGTAAGTAAAGTATGATTTCCGTTGTTTTCATAATATATCCAAAACATTACAATTAGTGTTGTTAAAGGCATGGTTGCAATTAAGCCACTTAAAGTGGGAAATCTCTTTCCTATTTCAGATGCAATAGTAATGATTAGTAAGGAAATAACTATTTTTAACACTAACTGCATTTTTATATTATACACAAATCCTTAAAATTTGATGAATTCAAAAAATTTTCTGGTATAATTAACCTATGAAAATAAGGTTTTTGAAAGCAATATCTATTTTTGCTATCTTTCTTTTAATTGCCTCATGTGTAAAACAAGAAGAAAGTTCACAAAAGAAAATGCATGTTATTACTACGCTTTTCCCACTTTATGATTTTGCAAAAAGGATAGGCAAAGATAAAGTTTCGGTATCATTACTTCTACCACCAGGTGTTGATGCTCATAGTTTTGAGCCAAAACCAGACGATGTTTTAAACATTAATAAAGCAAAATTGTTTGTCTATACTGGAAGGTATATGGAACCATGGGTGGAAAAGATTTTAAAAAGTATTGATAATAAAAACCTTGTAATTGTAGATACAAGCAATGGTATTGAATTTGTGGTAAAAGAAGAGGAGGATGATGAAGATCACAATCATAGACATGAGGGAAAAATAGATCCCCATATATGGCTTGATTTTGTAAACGCTAAAAAGATGGTAGATAATATGTTGCAAGGTTTTATTAAAACAGATAGCGAAAATGGCGAATTTTATAAAAACAATGCAGAAATACTAAAGAAAGAACTTGATGAACTTGATGAAAGATATAAAATAGGTTTATCTAATTGTAAAACAAGATACTTTTATCATAGTGGACATTTTGCCTTTAATTACCTTGCAAAAAGGTATAATCTTCATTATGTTTCTGTATATACAGGTGTATCCCCCGATGAAGAGCCTAAACCAAAAAGGGTTGCACATATTATAAGAGAAATTAAAAACAAAAAACTGAAATATATTTATTATGAAGAGTTTTTGTCTCCTCGAATCGCTGAAGTTATATCTAAGGAAGCTAATATTACAATGCTAAAAATAAATCCTGGTCATAACGTATCAAAGGAGCAGTTAGAGAGAGGAATAAGTTTTTTTGATATTATGGAAGAAAATCTTAAACAATTTAAAATAGGGTTACAATGTCAGCAATAAAGGTATTAGACCTTTCTGTTAAGTTTGAAGGATTTGAAATTTTCAGAGACATTAATTTTACTGTTGAAGAAGGTGATTATATAGCATTATCAGGTCCTAATGGTTCTGGTAAAAGTACCCTTGTTAAAGCAATGCTTGGACTTATTGAAAGGGAAAGTGGCAATATCTATTTTTTTGATAAGCCAATCAAAGATTTTGATGAATGGTATAAAATTGGGTATGTACCTCAAAAACTTAGCATAAGTCCTTTATTTCCTGCCTCTGTTGAAGAGGTAGTAAGTATGGGATTACTTTCAAAGTCGAAGCTATCCTTGAGATTGAAAAGTTATGATAAAAAGAAGGTTTTAGATGCCCTTGAAATGATGGGCATTTTAGATATCAGAAATAAAAATATCAGTAAGCTTTCTGGCGGACAATTTCAGAGGGTTATCGTATCAAGGGCACTTGTGACAGAACCGGAAATTCTTATACTCGATGAACCTACAACTGCGTTAGATCCTGAAACGAGAGAAAAGTTTTTTGAAATCCTTTCCAGTATTAATAAAGAAAGGCATGTAACAATAATTTTAATAACCCATGATACTGGAACAGTGGGTAAATATGCAAATAAGCTTATGTATTTTGATAGAAAGATTATTTTTTATGGCACCTTTGATGATTTCTGCAAATCAGAAAGTATGTCCCATTATTTTGGTTATGGTTCACAACATATTATATGCCATAGACATTAGGTGGTAAAGCTATGAATTTTTTTGAACTTCTCAGCTTTGGTTTTGTTCAGAGAGCTATTGTTGCAGGTTGTTTTATAGCCATTCTTTGTTCTGTGTTGGGTAACTTTCTTGTATTAAGAAAACTCTCTTTAATTGGTGATGGTTTAGCCCATATAACATTTGGAAGTGTTGCCGTAGGTTTGATTCTTAAAGTTTATCCAATGTATGTTGCTATACCATTAACGTTAATATGTGGTTATGGAATACTGCTTATTATTGATAAAACTAAACTTTATGGAGATGCTGCTATTGGTATTGTATCCTCTGCAGGTGTTTCACTGGGTATTTTAATCTCAAGTATTGCAGGGGGTTTTAACGTAGACCTTTTTAGTTATCTTTTTGGCAATATATTAGCTGTTAGCTATGAAGAAGTACTGCTTTCCATATTACTTTCTATTACTGTAATTATTATTATTATATGTTTTTATCATCAATTGGTATCAACTACATTTGATGAGGATTTGGCAAAGGTCTCAGGTATAAAAACTAAAAGAATCAATGTAATTTTAATTCTTCTAATATCACTTACTGTTGTGTTATCAATGAGGATTGTGGGTATTATGCTTGTTTCTTCCTTTTTAATATTGCCAAGCGTTTCATCACTACAGTTTGCAAGAAGCTTTAAAGAGGCATTGTTTCTTTCTTGTTTATTTAGTCTCTTTTCTGTTATTGCTGGTATCATTATCTCATTTAATTTAAATTTACCAACTGGTGCGGTTATTGTTTTAATTAATCTATGCATATTTTTATTTTCGTTTCTGTTGAGGAAGCTTAATTTTGTTGGTTCATAAGTAACCCTTTAGTGATTGAAAAATTAGAAAAAAATAAAATATAATAGTTTGCCATGCAGCCTAAATTGCTTATTGTGGATGATGTGAATTTTTTTATTGAACTAGAAAAGAGTTACCTTTCTTCTATTGACTGTGATATATACACCGCAAGTAATGGTAAGGAAGCATTGGATATTGTACAGAAGATTGTTCCCGATTTAGTAATCATCGACTATGAGATGCCTGTTATGAATGGGATAGAATTTTTAAAATCAATAAGAATGAACCAAGCATTTAAACATATACCTGTTATTTTAGTCTCTGCTTTTATTGATAATAAATTGGAAGAGATAGTAAAATCATCAGGCGCTGATAAAATTTTGAAGAAACCTTTTACACAAGAAGATTTGCTTTCAGCAATTGATGCTTTTTTGAGAATTGAGAAGAGGAAAAAAGAAAGGATAAAAATTTCTATCCCTGCTTTTTATGGCTTTGAAGATAAAATGGATAAGGGTTTAATACTTGATATAAGTGAAGGTGGTGTCTTTTTAGCAGGAGATATAAACTTAAAGGAAGGAGCTGTATTAGAACTAAAGTTTTTATTACCAAATACAAATACGCTCTTTAAAACGTGGGCAAAGATTATATGGATTAATGAAGATAAAAATAAAAAAAAGCCACAATACCCTTGTGGTGCAGGTCTTGAATTTATCGGTTTAAATAAGGAATCAATTAATTTACTACGAAAATTCATTGAAGAGGCACATAATGAATCTTAAAACTTACAAACAGGAGATTAGAAATAAGGTTCTTGCAGAAAGAGATAAACTATCCCTTCAAGAAATAAACTTAAAGAGTGAGGAAATTAAAAAAAATCTTTGGACAGTGCCTGAGTTTATTGATTCTGAAACGATTTTTTTGTTTGTGCATTTTAGAAGCGAAGTTAGAACAATTCCAATTATTGAGAAATGTTTAGAAGAACATAAAAAAGTAATTCTTCCCTTGACAAATGTTCATAATAAAAAGTTAATTCTCTATTTTATAAATGATCTCAATCATTTAAGGGAAGGGGCGTATGGAATTCTTGAGCCAGATCCAAAAAAAAATGTTATAGCCAACCCTGAGGATATTGATTGTGCTATAATTCCTGGTTCTGCCTTTGATTTAAAGGGAGGAAGAATGGGTTATGGGGGTGGTTTTTATGACAGGGTTATCCCATTGTTGAAGAAAGAAACTTCGAGAATAGCGTTGGCTTTTGAGCTTCAGATAATTGATGAGGTCCCGATGGGTTATTTTGACCAGCGAGTAGATATAATAGTGACAGAAAAAAGAATAATAAGGGTTCAAAATGATAGATAAAAATAAGCTTATAGATTTTATGCTTAATCCTGAAAGCTATCCTGATAGACCTAAACAAGTCAAACATTTAGAAACACATATTTCTCATGTTTTTATTGCAGATAATAAGGTTTATAAAATAAAAAAACCAGTAAATTTTGGTTTCCTTGATTTTACAACACTTGCAAAAAGAAGGTTTTATTGCAAAAGAGAAGTGGAATTAAATTCAAGACTGACTAAGGGCTTATATTTAGGTGTTGTTCCCATATATCTCTCTAAGGAATGGCATTTTTCTTTTGATAAAAGAAAGGGTTATAAAATAGTTGAGTATGCAGTGCTAATGAATTATATACCAGATGAGTTAATACTTTATGAGAAGATACAGAAAGGTGAAATCCTATATTCACAGCTTGAGCGGGTTGGAGCTCATATTGCATATTTTCACAAAAGACTTCCACCAAAAGAAACTAAGGAAAGCATATACAAAAATACAGTTTATAGCTGCGAAGAAAATTTCATGCAGATTGAACCTTATATTGGTAAAACAATTGATAAAGCTTGTTTTGATAGATTATTACAATATACGAGACATTTTCTCAAAGAAAATAAAAAGAGTTTTTATGAAAGAAGAAAAAGAGGGTTTATTAAAGAAATACATGGTGATTTACATTCACAACACATATGTCTCACTGATCCACCTACTATTTTTGACTGTATCGAATTTAACAATAGGTTTAGGATTGACGATGTTTTAAATGATATTGCCTTTCTACTAATGGATTTGGAATATAATGGTAGACATGATTTATCAAGAATAATTAAAAGAAGTTACGAAAAAAATTACAAAGATGTTATGAACCAAGCATTCCTGAAATTTTATAAAGTTTATAGAGCTGTTGTAAGGGGAAAAGTTGAGGGCTTTATTTCTGATAACCTTTCTGGGGAACAAAAGCATAGGATTATAAAGAAAGCGATGGATTACTTTCATTTAGCAGAATACTACATATCAAAGGAAACAAATTTTAATCCAGTGATTTTTTTTGGTGTTTCTGGTACCGGTAAAAGCAGTTTAGCGAAGGAGTTTTCCAATGAGTTTGTAATCATTCGCTCAGATGAAATAAGAAAAGAAATCGCAGGAATAAGAAAGACAGAACATATATATACAGGTTATGGTGAGGGAATCTATAAAAGTGAGGTTACTAAAAAGACATATGAAGCCATGATAGATAGGATGTTAGAATATGTTAACAGTAATAAAAGAGTAATTTTAGATGCGACCTTTATAAAAAGCTGGCAAAGACAGAAAATTTTAGAAACTTGCAACAAGAAAGGACTAAATCCCTTTTTTATTTATTGTGTAGCGAATGAGGAAATCCTAAAAAAAAGAATAAAAGAAAGACAGAAAAAGGGAGAAGATATTTCTGATGCTCATGAAGAGATTCTTTCGAAACAGTTACAAGAGTTTGAAGCTCCCATTGAAATCCCCGCTTTTAGGATAATGAAAATAGATACCTCTCAAGAAAAAGAAAAAATAGTTTCCATGTTAAAAGAGTTTTTATGATTTATGAGAATAGTGACATACCCTTTTATTTACTTTCCTCATCACCGCGTAGAATAGAACTTTTAAAAAGTGTGGGTATAAATTTTAATGTGATAGAGCCTTTTGGAGAGGATATAGAGTTTAAGTTTAAATCACCAAGATACTATGTGGAAAAAAAGGCATTAAATAAAATGACCGAAACGTTATCCCGTTTAGGACTAAAAAAAGGTGCCTTTCTTACTGCAGATACGATAGTCGTAAGAAAGAGAAAAATTTATGAAAAACCAGTAGATGAGGAGACCGCAATAAAGACATTGAAGACTTTAGAGGGGAAATGGCATACTGTGTTTACCGCATATTGCCTTACAATACCTGAAAAAAATATACAGGTCCTCAAAAGTTTAAGGACACAGGTTAAATTTAAAGTAATGAAGGAAAAAGAAATTTTAAACTATGTGGCTACAAAAGAACCGCTCGATAAAGCAGGTGCTTATGCATTACAAGGGTATGGTCTTTTTATGATAGAAAGGATAGAAGGTTCTTTTACAAATGTCATAGGGCTTCCTCTCACAGAAGTTATAAATGATTTGCTAAAGTATGGGGTAATAAAACCAAGATAGTTTATTGAAAGCAATGTGAAAATTAACTTTATTTATTCAGTTTTCTGTGGTAATAATAAAAAAAAGGAGTCAACTATGAAAAACTCACCTTCTTATGACAGGGAAATGGGACATGATTAAGCTTGAAGGGTTGTCTTTTAATGAGCATAGACCAGATAGTTCTAAGAAGCTTATGAGCGAGAGCAAGAATAGCCTTTTTAAAGGAGAGTCCTTCGGTTTTTCTCTTGTTGTAGTATTTCCTGAAGTATTCATTATGCATAACCACACCTATACTCATAAGCCATACTATTCTTCGCAAATGTCTATTCCCTCTTTTACTGATTTTACTTTTTCCTTTAAAGCTACC